>OLPH01002248.1_pt1 | contig 16393 bp, 19 predicted proteins | sample 1672951 | NCBI WGS metagenome assembly OLPH01 (sample SAMEA3136740, study PRJEB25190) | human gut metagenome | reverse complement strand
CGGTGTCAATGTCAAACCCTGCGCCATAGCAGCGGTAAAGCTGCCACACAAGGTTCAGCAGCACCAGCCCGATGGCGGTCCAAATGAAGATTTCATACATAGCCGAAGCAGTAGGGAAGTACCGCTTGAACGTGTCCATATTGCAGCCCAACGCGCCGAGTACCGAGGCAGATGCCAGATCCAGCAGGTTCATCACCTGCGTTGCTAGCCAATCGACAATGCCGTCTAAAATGCCCAAAGGCCGTCACCTCCTTTTGTGAGCAGGGGAGTGGTTACGGATTCCAAGTGCCGCCCTGAAAGAACGGCGTGACGTAGGCCATGATGAAGCCAAGACCGTTCAGAATCGCCCAGGTGATGGCAATGCGCTTGAGCCACGCGCGGGAATCGTCCACTGTCTTGCCGTTTTTGGAAAAATTCATCAGCAGCAGGGCAACGGCCGCACAGACCACAGCTGTGACGGTGGAGATAGAGATGATTTGCGAGTAGACATCCTGCATGATCTCGCTGGCTTTCGTCCAGACGGTAGTGCCGGCTGCGGCGGCGGAATTATCCTCGCCAGTTGCGAAAGCTGGCATTGCGGTCAGTACGCTGCACATGGCGGCGCAGAGGGTTGCTTTTATGTGCTTATGGGAGTCGGAACGTGTGTTTTTCTTAGTCATTGAAACCTCCTATGTGCAAAAACACTTTAAGAATCGCCAAAAGTAGGCTACTACCATGATAACAAATTGGCTGTGCAGGAAAAAAGGCTTTCGCTCTGCTGATTTTGTGCGGATGTTGTGCAGGGTCAATCAGGGGTCAGCAGATTGGTGATTTTCTCGCAATCCTGAGAGGTATAGCCCCACAAAATGGAGCTGAGGACCTCGATAGCTTCATCCCGGTGGACATAGTAGGTGCGCAGAGAAATGGAGATGCCCTTAGATTCGAGTGCCTGCAAAATTGCACCCGCATTCTCGCACTGCTGGGGGGGATAGATAGGCGTAGTATAAAATCCAGTAATAGAATTCGCCTTTCTTGTGTTTGCGGCGCATCAGGTCAATCGCGGTGTCGATGATCTGCATCATCTTTTTGCTGCGCTCCAGGGCGCGGGCATAGTTTTCCAGCCGGTTGCCGCTCTTGTTGACCTCGCTGTCCACAAACAGTGCATCCGTGGATAGCCCGTACTCAGCCTTGAATTCCTCTTGCAAATCGAGATCGGATACTTCCAAATTCCATATGACATCCCGGTACTTCCGCAAAAGCGTCCGTGTGTCGTGATAATGCGGGGATACATTGGATTTCTGTCTTTTGAATGGCATAAAAATACTCCCTGTTTTAGTTTGTCGAAAGAATTCTTTCAATTACTAAACAGAGAGAAATCAATGATTTTGACGCACAATTTGCAAAGAAAAAGAAAAACTCCGCATCGAAATCGCACATGTCGGCAATTTCGATGCGGATTTTGGTTTTGTTTACAAGGGCATTGGTAAGTTGTGCAAGGACCAAGCTATTATTAGAACCCGTCAATCGCACGCTCAATCACGGTGGGGACAAAAATGGACATCACAACCAACCACACGGCTGCAATAGCTTGAATAAGGTTGTCTGGCAACCCAAGAAGGATGTCAGGAAACCAAACAAAGGCAGGGGCAACAAGACTCCGTATCAGATAGCCGACAAATTCGCCGATGCTGAATAGACCTAAATAATCAATTGGCTTATATAGGTCGCGTTTGCGCCGTGTGTAGCCATCGACATACATACGTTGTTCAATATACCAGCCTATTGCAAAAATTGCGACAGCACCCCAATATAATTTATCCATTTTTATCACCTATACCTGCAATCAGAACAAAACGACTCTCATAAAGAATGTTTTTCTCTACAGCTTTCTTACATAGAAAGCGCATACCCCCGTCCCATTACGGTTTTCAAATCATCCGGGCCTAAATCCAGTTTCTTCCGCAGCTTTGCGATATGCACATCGACCGTCCGCGTCTGAATCGGCTCTGTGATATTCCAAGCAGATGCCAACAGAAAATTTCGGGAGCAGATGTGCCCAGAATGGTCGAGCAGCGTAATGAATAGTTGATATTCTGTGGTCGTCAGGTGAATGCGGCAACCTTGCCTTTGAACGGAGAAATCACTTTCATCGATGGACAGATTTTTATAATACTTCATCTGGAACACCTATCATGTCATAATCGTCAATAAGAGCCTGACCAATAGCCCATGCGAGGAAGAATGCTGTGCATACCAGAAAAATCGGAATCCACATTGCGTTGTAGCTTTCTCCGTTGGCGTTATAGCCTTGGTTTTGCCAGAGCGCTGCAGCATGGAATAGAGGATAGAATCCCAACCACTCGATACCATTTTTCATTCCGGAAAGGCTCAGCAGCGCGGGCAGGCAATAGGCAACTGCACTGATAAAGAGCGCGGTCAGCAAATTCCCCAATTTCTGTCCAAGCCATAAGGTGATCCGGCTCATGCAGAGGCAGGCCGCGAAACGACAGATTAACCAGAAAATCAGCAAATCCGACAGGGTTATAAACTTGGGTACAGCCTGCAAGTCGGAGATACTCATCGCTGGTCCCAGCAAAGAGTGAAGGCCGTAGTCGCGCAGAACCTGCCATAGATGAGGCAAAACAGTTCCGAAAGCTATTACTGCCGCAACCGCGGTGCTTTGCCACAGCTTTGCTTTCACAGTGTATTTCCGGCCCAAAGGGGTGGATGCCAGAATTTCATCCATGCCGCCCTTGCGCTCCATTGCAAATAGACCGCTGAAGCATAGGGCGCACAGCAATCCTGCTAAAAGTGTATCTTGCACATCACTTGTGCCGGTAAAGCCGAACAGCTTCTTGTAGCCGGTCTCATAAACAAGCCACGCACCGGGATTCTCCTTTAGATAGTAGATGTCTCAATTGTTACTGCGCGGCAGTTTGCTTCCCAGTTGCCGTTCGTCCATGCCACATCACTTTCATGGACATACTGTCCGATATTCGTTTCAGAAACACCGTAGTGGGACGATCCTTTTCGACCTTCGCGCTGCCAAAGTGCGCCCAACGCCTCAATCGTCAGAATACTGGCACAATGGTGAATCGTGATTTCGGAAATAGTGCCGCCCTGCGCTTTGCGATTTTTAGTATAGTTATCCTTGTAGGCCGGGATAAATTTGGTAACCAACTTTGAGTCAGACGCGTCAGAGCCAGCGTCACTATCGCTACCATCGCTGCTGGTTCCGGGTTCAAGAATTGTAAACATCTGTTCTTTTTCGCCCGTGTAGGCCGCCCATTTCAGTGCTGTACCGTCCGCTGTTAAATAGGTATCCCGATCCCGCAGTTTAAGATAGTAGGTATCAGTCAGACTCTCTACCTGTACCGCAGTTATAACCGTGTCGATATCGTCTGCCGTGTTCAGATGCCAAACAATACAGTTGGCATTGCGCGTGTTGTAATTCAGCGCGTACCAGCCTTCACCACGCTGCAAAACGATTCGGACATTGCCATTACCGCCGTAATTTTCCAGCGCCCAGCGCTGATCGGGATTGTTGGTGCGGTTAAACAGGTTGACTGTTTCACCATTTTTTACAGTACCATCTTCGTGATTGCCCAGAACATTCACATACTTACCTGTTGCCACATTCTGCAGCTCATAGTAGTGGTTAAATTCGTATGCCATTTGTGATTCTCCTTTTTCACTTTTTGAGCGGCCGCTCAAAAAGTAAAGAGAGCAAATCGTGCAAAATGTAAATTGAGTTTACATTTTGCGGAATTTGCTCTCTTTTTATTTAAAATCTTATAAAAGGAGAATCCGAAGAATATGCAAACAGATTCTATTGAAAAGGCCGTTGGTATCGGCGCAATCGGCCTATGGGCCGCATTGCATGGATGGCTTGGCTGGCTTGTTGTTCTCTATGCCGTCTGCATGATGCTGGATTGGGTAACCGGCACTGTTCTTGCTATAAAAAATGGTGTTTGGAGTTCCCATAAAGCTAGGCAGGGGTTGTGGCATAAATGCGGAAGTATTATAATGATTTTTGTCAGTGTCTTGACAGATATCCTGCTTGGATTGACATTAAATCATATTTCCGGGCTCACGCTTCCGTTTAATTATGATATGCTGCTCACACCAATTGCTTTGTTTTGGTATATTGTATCCGAATTAGGCAGTATCCTTGAAAATGCCGAAAAGATGGGTGCTCCTATTCCTCCACTACTTAAAAATGTTCTTGAAAAGATGCGTGACAGTAACGATGATAAGAATGCCTCCTCGCTATAGGCGTTCATTTTTTCTCATAAAACGCGCAAATGCCCATCGGCTTTTGAACCGATGGGCATTTGTGCGTTTTATGGCTTTCTATACAATGTACTTTATTTTTCTAGTTCGTGGTTTTATGGTTTGGTCAAAATTCTATTTCTCTGTTGTTTCTACAGTAACACCCGACTCAGACAAAAGATTCCCACATAACATGCCAGATAATAAACTTTTGCTTTGCGAGTAAAATCCCCTATTAAAAATACGTAGACAAAAATTCCATAGCACAGTAACACTATACCGTGAACTGGCAACAATTTTAGTGAACCATCTCCCAGAAACATTTCCGCAACAAAGGCAATAAACATCGGCGGAAGCATTGTCGCACTTATATCAATCAATTCGTGAATCTCAAACTTTTGATTTTTGAAGGATATCTGTTGTAGAATAACATACGCCATAATTCCCATCAAACTTCCCAATGTGTTTACAATAAAATCATCTATATCTACGACACCGGTTTTTAGAATGAACTGCGCACTTTCTATGAAGAATGTTGTCAAGCATGACATTCCAACTGCCTTATATACGCGAAAATGCTTCTGGTAATAGCAGTAAATTATTCCAAACGGTACAAACATTACCATATTATAAAGCATATCCCATGAAATAGGATTGCGACCATATTGCAAGTTCTCTCTAACACTATGGAACGGCAGTAGATTAATTTCTTCCACCCGTGTTAGTTGACCACCCATAATTGTCATAATCACGTTAAAACGAGATACACACATACTAAATACTATCATAAAATATAGTATAGTCATAAACTGGAAGCCATGCTTTCTTCTGCTTTTCATGATCGGTTGCCTCTCCAATCGTTTTAATTTATCATAGCTTTCTTTAAATTTGTTTATCTTTACTGCTGGGCATCATATAGTTCCTTATAGATTCTACATGTATCATATAGTCTATCATGTTTTCCGCGAGAAATCAACTTTCCATCGTCAAATACACAAATTTCTTCGTTTCCTCCAATGAAGTTCACAAAATGTTGTAATAACATCACACATACTTTTCTGTTTGCTTGAGCATTAATTTCATTGTACAACATTCTAAATGTGATTGCATCTAACGCCGCATTTGGTTCATCTAGCAAGAGGATTTCATTATCTCTTGCCATTGTTCTGCAAATTGCAAGCCGTTGCCATTGTCCCCCCGATAACTGCACGCCATTCTCAAACCAATATCCAATTTGCTGCTTTGGGTTATCACAAATCGAATCTGGCATCTTGTACTTTTTCATAAGTATTTTTATTTCTTTTTCACTTTTTTTCGTTCCTGTTTGTCCGATATTTACATTTTCCATTCTCTTGCCCGTTCTGCATCTTCTTCACCAGAGCAGCAGCGGGGTGTGCGCGTGCAGCAACCGGGTCAGCGCGTCATCCACGGCATCGGTATAGCCGCCCTCAGCCAAGCGCTGGGTGCGCAGTTGGTTGAGGGCTGCTTTTGCCAGCCGATACTCTGCCGCCGACATCGTCAGCTTGCCGCCTGCGGGCAGATTGTTCACCCGCAGGATGAGCCGTCCCGTTTCTTCGGCACTGCCGCCGCGGGCGCGCTGGCCGTAGTAGACATCGCCCAGCGCCCGGAGCAGGATGCTTTTGTTGGCACGGTCGAGTTTAACTTTACGTTTCAATTCTTTCTTCAATGCCAATTATATATCGGCAAGCGCTTACGCTTCGCGTTAAAGGCTATTCAATTAAAGAAATTTCAGAAATGACAAAAACCAGTGAAGCCACCGTGAAAAGTCGAATTCACCGTGCGTGGAAGCTTCTGCTTGAATCATTTGATGAATAGCCTCTTGAAGTTCGAATACTTATGCTTTGCCATATAGTTAACGGCCTCGGTAAAATTCCAATTTTGCCTTGCTGAAATATTTCCTTGATCCTTTCAATGTCATTCCTGTATCCAGAAGGACCTTGTAATTAGACATTTGTAGAATATGATCGCCGTTTATAAGGTAACTTTTATGGATTCGTAAGAATGCAGATGAAGCAAATTCATGTTCCGCTTCGTCCAATGTAGCATAGAACGACGGAGAGCCTTCCGGCGTTTGGCGTATGCCATCCAAATGGACAAGGACACAATGGTTTTTGCTTTCCAAATAGATGATGTCACGTTCTTCCTTTTCGTAGTCCGCCAGTATCCCTCTGATGGCTCTCTTTACTTTTTCCTCCTTGCCAGGAATTGCCTTCAAGTACTGCGTCCAAAGGGAACGTGCCGTTTCCCAATAGAGAATATCCCGTACAATGAGAGTGTACCTCGGATCATGTTCAACAAGCGGGAACCGATTATATCCGCAGGATAAACTGCACACTACACTATTGTGGGAATTGCAGTAATTGGGAAAAACAATGCAGTCGAAAGAACTATCTCTGCTGGCATCCAGCAACTGTTCCATATTCCAAAACTCATAAATACGACTGATACGGTCTGAAAGTCCTTTATCATGGTACAATATCGTCTTTATCGCTTCGATAGCAATCCCTTTCGGGTCACAAACTGCGATTATCATAAAAATCCACCTTATCTTACAAATATTATCCGTAAGATAAGGTGGATTGGTTTCATAAATTTGTGGAGTTTTTTTGCTGCCTGCTGAGCATCAGCTTTCCGGCCGCAGCATTGGCGAGCGTTGCGGCAATGAGAAGCCCCAGCGTGTTCCATTTGGCGAGGACATCCTTGGCACAGGGGTTCAGGGAAAAGCCGGTTTCTATGGCTTTGCCCACTGCGGGCAGCAAGCCGCCCCAGTAGGAAAAGTCGCTCCACCGGGCGGGGGTGATCCAGGGCGGGAGCAACCGTAGCAGGGCGGGCAGGACGAGCGCAAGCAGAAAAGCGCCGCCCAAAACAAACCAGCACGTTTCCTTTGGGCACCCCTTGCGCACCCGGCCGCCCAGGGTGCGGGCGGCGGCCAGCAGCACCAGCCCCGCCGGGCAGAGGGCATAGGCCGTCAGGGCGGCCATCCAGGGGAAAGGGAAATAGAGGGTCACCTGCTGTGCGATCCCCGCCGCACGCAAAAGCTGCTGCACCGTCTCCACCGGCGGCGCAGCGTAGCCGCCCCAAAACTCGATGTTGGAAAAGCCATGGTCAAGGCTTTCCCCGCACAGGGCCAGGCTGGCGCTGCTGCGAAAGAGCCCGCACACGCGGTAGATGTCTCCTTCTATCTCCAATTCCTGCCCCAGCACGTCCTCGCTGCCCCAGAGCTGCCACGCGGCAGCGGTTGAGACCGCGCATTTGCCATTCTCCTGCGCAGCGGGGAACCGCCCCTCCAGAAGCACGGCAGGATACACCGCGTCATACTCGCCGCAATATAGAATGGCAGTGATCCCGCAGGTTTCCCAGCGGCTTTCCGCCGATCCCTCTGCCTGGCTCCAAAAAGCGGGAACAAGCGCGCTCGCCCCATCCTCCTGCCGCAAAGCAGACCGCAGCGCTTCCAGCTGCCGCCCCGTGACCGGCACGTCGGAGCGCACCGAAACCAGCGGATAGGCTGCCCACAGCCTCCCCGCAAACCAAACAGCGATCCCCCAGGAAACCGCGCATGCCAAAAGCAGCACCGCCTTTCGAATCTTCATCCCGCTGTACGCACACGTGCGCCCTCCTGCAAGCTCTTCGTTGTGGCGGCCACCACCGGCGCACCGGTCGTATAATTCCGCAGGGCCGCCAGCTCGTTGTTGCGCTCCACGACCTCCACATAAACCTTGCGCACGATGTTTTGCAGCCCCAAAATAGTGTTGCGTTCCTCCACCGAATAGACGAAATCCCCGCCGTTATCACTGTGAAGGGCGCTGACCGGCAGGCAGCAGTCATATTCTGTCTCGGAAAGCCGGATTGTGAGTTCCGCTTTTCCCACCTGCCAATCCGACCCGGTCAGCGCAGCGGAAAGCACCACGCCTCCATCCTGCTGAGAAACGGACGAATTGATTTTCACGCTTTCGGACTTTGCTCCCTGCATGACCGTCACCGTAACGCCGGCGGTATCCTGCACCGCGTCCTCGGCCTCCAGCGCAAATCGGATCTGATACCCTCTTTCGGGGTCGGAAATGCTCCCGCCCACCTGGCCGCTGGTCTGCCCCTGCATAAGCTGCAGAGATTCCACGGTACCCGTCTGCGGCGCACAGAAGACGCCCTCCTGCTCGTCCAATTTTTTCAGCGTCTCCACGCTACTTTCCATTTCCCGGATCTGTTCCGCCAGAACCGTGGCACTGGCCGCATTGGCGGCGGCTGTTTCACTGGCGGCTTCCACGCTTTTCTCGTAGGCGTGCCGGGCGTCGTTTCGGGCCTGCTCCGCCTGTTCGGCGGCCTGCGCAGCCGTGCGAGCCGCTTCTTCCCGTTGGCTTTGGACGCTTTCCAGCGCTGCGTCCGCCTCGTTGAGCCGGGCTTCCGCTTCGGCCAGTGCCTCCCGGTTTTGCGTTTCCTCTGCCGTAAGCTGCGTCAGCTCCGCTTCGATCCGGCTGATGATTTCCTCGTCCGGCGATTCTTCCTGCTGCAGCAGCTCCCGCTGTGCCTGCTTCTCTGCGATCTCGCGGGCATATTGGGCGGCCTTTTCCTGCCGTTCGTTCAGTTCGCGCTGCAGGGCATCCCGTTCGCTGCCGGCGTTCGCTTCTTTCTCCGCCCAGGCTGCCGCGCTGTTCTCCGCTGCCTGGTAGGCGGCCTGCAGGGCCTGCTGGGCTTTTTCCAGATCATAGCTGTCCGCCGCCACCGGTTTGGTAAGCCGGGCATATTCCGTCTGTTTCTGCGCAAGTTCTGCCTGAAGGCTCCGCAGCTTCTGTTCCACATCCTCCCTGCGGAGGGCCGCTATTTTGTCTCCTTCCTGTACAGCCTCCCCCTCCGAGACAAAAACCGCCTCCACCAGCAGCCCTTCGGGCAGATAGAACAGGCTGCCCGCCGCCCACTGAATGGTTCCTGTCGCCGTTAGGCTCTGGGTGATGGTATTGGGCGCCGGCGTGGAGAGCTGCACCAGTATTCCCATCGAAGAAAAAATGATGGGAGTACAGAAATGATAAAAAAGAACGATGGCATATCCAAAGATGATATATGCCAAAACCAATTCACTGCTTATGTGGTTTTGGCAGTAAAACGAAAACGCCAATCTTACATAAAGAAGAAACAGAGAGAGCATGAAAAAGAAACCAGAACTAAAAAGGAGGCAGAACAATCCGAATTTAGAACCGCCGGGTATGATATGTGGAGCAGAATGGAGCCGCAAAATGAAAAACTGATGGCTGCTATGCAGCAATTAAGTCTCAAAGAGAGGTTTGTTGTCACAGAGTATGTCCTGAAAGGAAAGCCCTTTAAGGAAATTGCTCAAGAAACAGGACTCAAAGAAAAAGGAGTGGCATCTGCCTATTATAGAAGCATTAAAAAGCTGAGAGCCGAAATGGGGGATGTAAAATGACTTTTATGGAACTGTTACTCTCAGCTAAATTGGGAAGTACATCGGCCTTTGAAGAACTGTTTGCGAGGTACAAAAATCTTTTGCGAAAATATTCCGTAGTAAACGGTGTATTTGACGAGGATTTATACCAAGAACAGTGCGTGCTGTTTGTACGCTGCATTGAAATTTTTGATGTGAATCGATAATAGAAAAGGGGCTGTTGCACAAGGAAAAATTCCAAGTGCAGCAGCCCCTTTACGGTTAAACGGTTCCAAAAGCACCAAAACGCTCGCCATAGGCCCCCTGATTTTCCAAAAAGAGATAACTCAAACAGGCCCTTCTGAATAACGATTGCTTTCCAGAGGAGCCTGTTTTCCAATTCTTCAAAAATCAGAAATTCAGGTATGCTTTAGGCTGAATCAAATGCAGATTTTGCAGTCCACTGTTGCACTTTGCCAGCAGATGAGCAATGTTTTGGGAAAGCCCCAAGAACAGAAGCTCAGCCAGAACTTTGACCTTGCCGCCGGTAAGGAAACGCTTGAAATTCCGATTGTGCTTTAGCTGTCCGAAGGCACCCTCTGCCTGAATAGAACGGTTGCAGCGCAGCAACTTTCCTTCCTCGGTGGTAATGTTGTGATACGAATTATTGCGCAGATTCTGAAATTCCCAGCAGACAAAAATTTCCTTGAGCCTTTCGCTGTCTTTAGCCTTGCAGCAGGCTGCACGGTAAGGGCAGTCGGAGCAGTCCTCGCAGCGGTAAACAGAGATTTTGCGCTCTGTACCGTCCTTCGCATGGGAGGTATAGTGAGAACTGAGATCCAAATGTCTGCCGTTCTTGCAGATAAAGCAGTCATCCGGTTCGTAATAGCCCATGTTTTCCATTCTGCCAACCTGTGACTTTGAAGAACGCTTTTTCCCCGATTCATAGTTGGCGGGCTTAATAAATGCGGTCTGGCCATTTTCAAACAGCCAGCGGTAATTGGCCAGACTTTCATAGCCGGAATCAGCCACGACATTGCGATAGGATTTTCCGTGCTTATGCCATAAATAGGTCAAAAACGGAATCAGCGTGCCGAAGTCTGTTCTGTTGCTGAATACGCCAATGCCGGTTATGAAACCGCTGTTGACAGCAAACTGAACATTATATCCGGGTTTTAGCTGACCATTGCGCATATGGTCGTCTTTCATATGCATAAAAGTGGCATCTGTGTCTGTCTTGGAATAGCTGTTGCGATTTTCCCCGCAAATTGTCTTCTTTCTGTTGTACTCCATCCAGCGGCGATAAGCTTCCTCGCCACAACCTCTATAAGGACCTCTTTGCTTACTTCGGTAAGCAAAGTGGCCGCACATTCTGAGCCTATTGTCAAGTATTTAGAAGAAAAAATCCCTCTATACCAATTTCTGCGTTGGTGTAGAGGGATTGCCTATTTAACTTAGTGACATTGCCTTTATCGGAATAGCTTTTTCCTTTATAACAACCCCGTCTTACAGTTGGGGAGAAACGCTTAGCGCTTCAGTTCCAGCAACGCATCACCCTGCTTTACGGTGCCACTGGCTTTAGCTTCGACAGCGGCATAGTCATCGGTATTGCAGACAATGACCGGCGTGGTCACGGGATAGCCTTCGGCCTTAATGGCTTCCAGCTCAAAGCGGATCAACGGCTGGCCCTTCTTTACCTTGTCGCCATCGTTGACGAGGTAGGTAAAGTGCTTGCCACCCAGCTTGACCGTATCGATGCCGATGTGCATCAGCAGTTCGGCACCGTCAGCCGTGGTCATGCCTACGGCATGGTGGGTCTCAAAGGTGGAGGAGATCTCACCGTCAGCAGGTGCCACCAGTTCACCGTCGGAAGGCTCAATGGCAATGCCATTCCCCAGTACACCGCTGGCAAAGGCTTCATCCTTCACATCGGCCAGCGGCACTACCGTACCGTTCAGGCAGGCAGACAGCACGGTATCCTTTGCTGCGGGTGCGGGTGCGGCTGCCGGCGAGGGAGCGGCACCCGGGTCTTTGGGTGCACTTTCCAGATAATCTTCCAGCTTTGCCTTGATGACGGCCACCTTGGGGCCATACACCACCTGTACGCCGTTGCCCTTGCAGATCACGCCGGAGGCGCCGGAGGCTTTGAGCACATCCTGTTTGACCAATGCCGCATCTTTGACCGTGCAGCGCAGACGGGTTGCACAGCAATCCACATCGGCCAGATTAGCGGCACCTCCCAGACCTTCCACGATCAGTGCACTGACCGGGTCATTTCCGGCAGGCACACTGCCGGAAGCAGCATTGCGGGCGTTCACGTCCGCACGGGTGTACAGCTTGACTTCCTCGGCATCATCGCGACCCGGGGTCTTGTAGTCAAACTTGGAGATCATAAAGCGGAAAATGATGTAGTACAGCACAAAGTACACCGCACCGACCACGACCACCCACACCCAGTGGGTCTTGGCGTTGCCCTGCATCACACCGAACAGCACCAGATCGATGAGACCGCCGGAGAAGGTCATGCCTACGCCCACATTCAGGATGTGCATCAACATGAAGGACAGACCGGCCAGTACGCAGTGCACCGCGTACATGGGTAGTGCCACGAAGATAAAGGTAAATTCCAGCGGCTCGGTAATGCCGGTGAGGAAAGCCGTCAACGCAGCAGACAGCAGCAGGCCACCTGCCGCCTTTTTCTTTTCAGGCTTGGCGCACTGGTACATAGCCAGCGCCGCGCCGGGCAGGCCGAACATCATAAAGGGGAACTTACCGGCCATGAAGCGGGTAGCACTGACCGAGAATACAGTGGTGGACTTGGAAGCCAGCTCGGCAAAGAAGATGTTCTGTGCGCCGGTCACGGTCACGCCGTCGATGATGGCGGTGCCACCCACAGCGGTCTGCCAGAACGGCATATAGAACACATGATGCAGTCCAAAGGGAATCAGCGCACGCTCCAGCAGGCCGTAAATAAAGGTGCCTGCGTAGCCGGAAGCCAGCACCAGTGCACCCAGCGCGGCAATACCGTTCTGCACCACCGGCCAGATATAGAACATGGCAATGCCGACCACCAGATACACAATAGAACTGACGATGGGCACGAAGCGTGTGCCGCCAAAGAAGGCCAGCACTTGCGGCAGCTCGATCTTATAGAATTTGTTGTGCAGTGCCGCCACGCCCAGGCCGACCACGATGCCGCCGAACACACCCATTTGCAGCGTTGTGATGCCCAGCATGGTGGTGGTGGAGTTGGCAGGCATAGCTTCTACACCGCCCGCCGCATTGATCATGGCCTGAATGGCCGTATTCATAATGATATAGGCCACTGCACCGGACAGTGCTGCGACCTCTTTTTCCTTGCGAGCCATGCCGATGGCTACGCCCATGGCGAACAGCAGCGCAAGATTGTTGAACACCGCATTGCCGGTCTGACTCATCACGTCCAGAATGGTATAAATGAGGGTGCCCGGATGGATGACGCTGTTCAGGCCATAAGCCGCCAGCATCGTTTCGTTGGTGAACGAGCTGCCGATGCCCAGCAGCAGGCCCGCCACAGGCAGCAGTGCAATGGGCAGCATAAAGCTGCGTCCCACGCGCTGCAGCACGCCAAAGATCTTGTCTTTCATCTTAAGTTCTCCTTTTCCTAAGTTCGTATCCAGCATATATCTACACAGGAAAGACCTGTGGAGAATCAAAGGTGAAACAAAAAGCTTATTTCCCCATCCAAATCCGTTTCAGATGGATGGTAAGGAACACCAGTTCCTCGTCCGAAAGCTCCTTGTGCCAGGTATTGCGCACATACTCCGCAATGCAACAGGCGCATTTGTAGTGTTCGCTGCAATTGCGGGCGATCAGGGCGCGGAACACTTCGTCATGGGTATCGTTTTCCTGCTCCTGTTTTCCTTGAAATACGCGCTGTGCAAAAAAGCGCAAATGCACTGTAAAACGGCTGAAATCCAGTGCATCCCGGTCAAAATGGAAGTTGTAAAAGCATTCCACTACCTGCACGCAGCCATCCACAAAGCGGGTGACATCGTTCACCACGCTCATGGTGGTGTTGAGCTCTGCGTTGACGATGTGCAGCGCAATAAAGCCAGCACTCGTCGTCCGAAAGGTCTGCATGGAAGCGCTGGCGGATAGTGGCAAGGCACTCCACGCCAAGGTGATACTCTTCCGGGTAGAATTCCCGAATGGAAGTCATCAACGGGTTAGAAAAGCGAATACCCTCTTCGCTGCGCTGAATGGCAAAGCTGATGTGGTCGGCCAGCGTGATGAGCAGGCTTTCATTCAGTGGGTATTTCAGCCGCTGCCGGATGGTTTCTACCAACTCATCGGTGAGCAGTAGATGCTCATACGGAATCCGTTCCAGAAGTTCCACCAACTTTTGCTGCACGGCAGGGCTGGTCATGCGGTAGCTGCACTCTGCGGTTTCAGCCTCGATTTTATAGCCCGGCTTAACACCAAAGCCCAAACCGCGCCCGGTGACGATCAGTTCACAGCCCGTGGGGTCCACCACGCGCAAAATGTTGTTGTTGATTGGCTTTTTGACGGTATATTGCATTGTTTCTCCTCCTCGGGTTGAAAAAGGCAATAAAAAAAGACCACCCTTGACACAGCAAACATACCGAAGGCTGAAACACGCTTTCGGCTTGTGCTATGCAGAGTTGGTCTAGCCCGCCAAACGGTAACAATCCAACGACGCTGCTCACGTACATTTTTCTTTTTTTGTAAGGCGCAAACAAATCAGGCACTTGAATAACGATTTATTCTGTATAATACTACAATATCACATTCTTTGTGGAGTGTCAAGGCGAGAACGGCTCTCTTTTTCACTTTGTTAGCTTTGCACAAATTCAGTCGATAATTTACAGCAGATTGACAAGTAAAAAGATTTCTTTTATTCCTCATCCGGATACAAGTTCCGTGCATCCTTAACTGCAAGCAGAGGATTTTATTTGACGTGCATGATACGAAACCAATCGCAACAAATCGTCCCTTTACAGTCGGGCAAAACTGGATTATGCTCAACACGCCCAGAGGAGCACAATCCAGTGCGATTCTCTACAGCATTGCAGAAACGGCAAGGCCAACAATTTGAAGCCGTATGAGTATTTCCGTTTTTTACTGGACGAGATTGCAGAACATCTTTATGGCCGGGAGCATGATCCAAATGACCGCGCGTTCTTAAATGATATGATGCCGTAGTCGGACAAACTGCCTGACATTTGCAAGAAGAAAATTTGAGGCTTGCTGGAGCCGGATTCGGCTCCAGCTTTATTTTTGCTTGACGGCTGTGCTTGAGCGGTTACATAGATACATTGCACAGACTTACTCCCTTTAATACTCCTCTAGAAAAAACCAGCCGGAAGTAAATCCCTTCCGGCTGGCATATACATATTCTCTTTTACGCGGTAAATGCAGGGCGGATACTCTGTTGTACCCCGGTCTTTTCTTCTTGTTGCTTTGCCCACGTCACGCGTGTCACTTCTTCAACAAATGCGCGCGCTTTCTTATCGGCAGAATAGTAATGGATTCCAAATTGGTCGCAGACGTCAAACAAAAGTTCGGTGTAGGCAAGTTCGTCCGCTGACGGCATCGCAAAATATCCACCTGCCGCATCGGCCAGTTCATCGATTTCATAACGTTCATTTATGATCATATCTGCCTCATCGGCTATATTTTTAACATTAACCATTTACCACGCTCACTTCCTTGATCGGAGCCAAAAATGTATCTGGATCAAAATATAAATTTTTCAAAACAGGAATTAAATCAATATACTCTTCTTCAGGCCTGTCATTCTGTTTATACTTTGCCATCGCTACAATATAACCATGATTCCATTCTTTTACTTCTGTATAATGCTCCAATGAATATGGTGCGCGAAATCTAATTACCTTATCCCCCACACGGAAAACTGTATAATTGGATTCATTGCTAAGAATTGCCCGTTGGCTATTCATACACGTTTCCCTCCTTCATTACTCTGGCTTTTTCAGTAGCTGTTCAAAGTTTGAGTATGCCTCGCGAATGATTTGTATTTGCCTACTTTAGTATCAATAACCGCAGCAATCAATTCAAAATCACGGGGACCTTCTGCAACAATTCCTTTTTGTCAAAAGAGCGCATTTATAGGTTTGAGGCAAGCAATAAACGCACTGCGGCAGCCTGATTTGACGCTTTTACAGGTGACTGTGAATGGAACATCTGCATGATTCCATAGGATCAAATCGCTTTGCCGCCTGACTCTTCATACTTACTTTCGCGTGCAATGTCGCTTTTGAAGCGGATGCACCGCACGTGACCGAGACGTTCTACAAGGAAACAGTACGGGCGGATGCCATCGTCGATTTCCAGAATTTCATAGGGCAATAGCTGCATAGAGAGCAACTCTGCCAAAGAATGATTTTTGATTTGCTTTGCAAATTCCATCGCCGTATAAGGTGACTCTCCCTCATACCGCACTGCATAGCGGCTGGGGTATGGGAAAAACGAGATTCCGTTGGCCGCAAGCATGCTCTCTCCTGCCTCGATTTCCGGTGAACGGAAGTTGTAAATCCGCAATGTGGGCGGCACGCGCCGCTTAGGACACCATTTCGGTACATTTACCTTGGGGTCATCAGAGCGAAAGATGATGATTTTTTTGCCGCCGGTGCAGTATTTTGTGTTCGGTTTCATGCGCCGACCGTGAACTATTTTCGTTTCAGACCCGGCATAGAGTTTACAGTCCGAGCAGTAATAACACTTGAA
>OLPH01002213.1_pt1 | contig 16622 bp, 18 predicted proteins | sample 1672951 | NCBI WGS metagenome assembly OLPH01 (sample SAMEA3136740, study PRJEB25190) | human gut metagenome | reverse complement strand
CGTTTCTTTCTGTTTTTTCTTCATTTTTACTGTCCACGAAACCGGGAAGGGCACACCGCATCCTTCAGAACATCGGCCCGTGCCAGCAGTGCGTCCAGTATACCGCGCAAAGCATCCGTTTCCGGAATCCGCTCCACATGGTTCCGGATAAAACAGAAATTTTCATCCGATATGTACCGGGTATACGACCGCAAAGCAGCCGACCGGAGTTCTTCTTTTCGCGCCATATATTCCGCGGGAAGTTCCTGAGGCAGCGGCCGGTAATATATTTCCGGCATTTCCGCATCCGGATACAGTTCCCGTATTCGTCTTTTGCCGCAGAGGATATGGTTCCTGCACAGGTTTGCATTCACGCCGTCCGGCCAGAACGGATCTTTTGATCCCGCCATATATACCTGTTCCCACCGGGCGTAGTCCCTTTCCAGCTCACGCACCAGTTCTTCCAGGCCGGGCTTTTTCAGCATATCTGCATTACTCCATACTCAGCCCCGGCGCCGGAGCCTGCCCGGGGCATTCATCGATTTCTTCTATCAGCATAAAGGAAAAGTCATAGACACGCTGCGGGTCCACACCGGCCAGGACGATCTCCGGCCCATATGCGCCCTGCCTGATCCAGCATACCTGCGCGGCCAGAACATCGTTCCATGCTGTCTGGATTTTTTCCGGCAGCGCATCCAGCCGCAGGCCGTCGGCAGGACATACTCCAATATCGGCGTCCCGGTGCACAAGATATGTATTGTCCGGCAGACCAATTTGCAAAAGGTCCCTCAGCTGCACCAGGCTCTCGATGTTCTTGATCGGCTCTGCCAGTTCCTTTTTCCAACGTTCCGCCTGCGTTTCCGTAAGTGAGCAGAAGTCGCCCTCCGCATCCACGCCCGCGATGAGGAACGTCCCGACGATCAGATCTCCGCCCAGCCTGCGGTTGGGACGCAGGCCCTTCAGCTTTCCCTCATCATCGCAGATCAGGACCGCACCGTCCTTCAGCCCTGCGCATTCGATGTATCCCCCTACGCTTTTCTGGAATGCTTCCAGCCGGTTTTCGATTTGGATCTCCCGTACAGGCCCGCCCGGTTCAGCCCGCAGAACACGGATCCTTCCACGATTCTCAAGCCGCGGACAACATTCCGGCCGGAATCCGACCCGCAGCATATCTCCTTCCAAATATGCCGACGCCACTTCCGCCTGCCGGGCCAGCTTGTCACAGAAAAGTTCCGCCAGTATTTTGTTTTCCTGCAGCCCTGCTCCAAACGCCGCGTCCAGTTCTGCAAGGGAACACGTCCACTTTCCCGTCAGCGTCTGCATGCATTCCCGCCGCACGGCCTCTTTGGCCGCTGTTTCGCATTTGCGCAATGCCCGCTCCAGCTCCGGTGTGACCAGCGTCATCAGCCGCCCGCCGGGGATGTAGGCGGAATACCGCGCACAGGAACTTCCCTCCGAGCGGACGAGCAGGCCGTCCGTTCCATTCTCGGGCGCGATCAGAAGACAGTATTCCCCTCCGGCCACGCTGCGCATATCCTGTATATGCTTTTGGATCACGTCGTGATCCCACAGCGGATGTGCCTGCATCTGTTCAAATGTCTCATCGCTCACGATCTCCGAAGCGGCGATATACAGCTCCGGCAGCTTGCTGTAGCTTGATTCTTTCCGGTTCAATTGTACTTTCAATTTACCACGCTCCTTCCCTATATCCCTTTTTGATACAAAAAAAGCCGCACCATACGGTGCGGCTCAGCCGAATTCCCAAGTCAATCATATCCACTTCATTACACCTCGTCATCCTCTTCAAACAGATACTTTGCTCTGAGGTAATCCGCCTGTTCTTTCGATATCACGCCGCCCCACTGATTTGCGTTGATCGAACCATACAATTCCCCCCAAAGGCAGTCCAGATATCGCGAGTGTTCCTGTTCCCCCTGTATATATTCACGAAGGGATTTTTCCAGATCCTGCGGAAGGTTCACTTCAAAATATGGCTTCTCCGCTTTCAAGTCATCCGGCGGTATGGACGTTTCCACGTCCAACGCCATCAGTTCTTCCACTGTGATCCCCAGTATTCCGGACAGCTTCACCAGAGTTCCTCCGCTGCACCGTTCCAGCCGGGTCTTCCCGGTCCAGATATCCGACAGCGTCGCCCAGGGTATACCGCTTCTTTGAGACAACTGATACCGTGTCATATTCTTTTCTCTCACCATTTCCTGAAGCGTCATAACTCTATCACCAACCTCAGTATATCGGTATTCCGATACCAAGTCAAGGCAGATACTCTCTTGGATTTTTCAACGTTCCATTGTCGTTCACCTCCAGATGCAGATGATCGCCCGTGGAATCTCCCGTGCTGCCCACAAAGGCAATGACGTCTCCGGCAGACACCGCCTGTCCCACCGTAACGTTCAGCGCGGAGCAATGCGCGTACAGCGTTGTGACGCCGCCGCCATGACCGACCACCACATAGTTCCCATAACTCGCATGGCCGTACCGCGCCAGCAGAACGGTCCCATTTGCCGCTGCGCGGATCTCCGTTCCTTTCGGCGCGGCCATGTCAAGGCCCCGGTGGCCTTCCCATTTTCCTGTAATCGGGCTGTACCGTCCGCCCATTTCAGACGTCACCCGGTTTTTCCAGCCTCCGGCAAGGGGACTGACAAATGTCCCGCCGATGTACACCGGGCTGTCGTCCTGCACGAGGCCCGCTATCAGCCCGTCGCTCATGCCGCCCACCGCATCGGCGCCATATTCCGCCAGATAGAATATCTCCGCGGCGTTTGCCTGCCACTGCTCCGGGAACTCCGCGCCCAGCAGGGCGTGGAGCCGGGCGTAAACAACGGCCATATCCTTTTCCGGAACGGTCACCATATATTCCTGTTCCACTTCGATGGTCTTCGGAACGTCATAATCCTCAAGCTCCTCTTCATCCTCCGGCGGGTCGTATTCCGGATTCGGCACTTCCACAGTACGTATACGCACCGCTTCGCTGACATAGCAGCCCGCGAAAGACTCCGCCTGGCCCTGGCGGAGCGTCAGATCCGGCGCTCCGAAATTCAGCGCAAAAAAGTCTGCTTTCACTCGGTTGGCGCGAAGCGGGACAGAACCTTCTTCCAGCTCCGCATTGAGTTTTCCCACCGCGCCGTCCAATACAGCAAAGCACGCGCGCATCTGTGTAATATGCCCCGCGTACTCCTCCGGCGCCGCGGCAGGGATGGCCCCGTCTCCAAAGCACCATTCCACGGCCGCACGGTTGTGGTCCGCCGCGGCGTCCATCATCCCGCACAGGCACACGATGATGAGGATGAACGGGAGCAAAAATGCCGTGAGGATCGTCCCCACGGCATTTCCTGTCTTTTCATCCCCCGCAAGCGCGGCGGCTCTCCGGATCCAATATGCTGCTGTAACCGGCCCTGCCAAAACATCCCCCCCAAAAAAATATGGGGCAGCATGGAAACCCGTCCTGCCGCCCCACCCTGTTTCCTTACCATCTGCCGGCAGCGCTGTCGAATGTTTCCGGCCGCAGTACCCGCGACGCAGCCACCATGCCGCACCGGCCGCAGAACAGATGCTGCAGCGCGCTGCCGCCCATCATACTCCCGCGCTGTTTCTTCACGGTCGCCTCATAGGTCTGAAATCCGGTCCGCATCTCTGTACTCCCGCAATACGGGCACGGCGGGAATTTCTGTGTATCCATTTTCCGCACCTCCTGCAGCACCAACATTACCACACGGTCCGGGAAAAAGGTAGTATCAGAACCAACAAAATGTTTCCGCTCCGTCCGTCAGCGTCCGCCCGCCGTGCCATAGCACCGCAGCTTGTGCGGCGGCGTCTTCACAAGAAGGTTGTACCGCTCGTCCCCGCATTTGAACAGGCAGTTTCCCCGCGCACAGCTCCTGACCACGCCATATTCACATTCTTCCAGCTGCAGCGCTTCCCGGTATTTTCCCCCGTCCACAGTTCCCGGATGGAACAGGAACTGGTACGCCGGGATGCTGAACAGCGGCTTTGTCAGTTCCGCCGCCTCCGGCAGCAGAAAATCCTCGACATTCTGGCTGGCCAGCAGCAGGGAGGACTCTTTCTTCCTCGCCCGCTTCATGCACGCCCGGATGTATCCGATGGCTGTTTTGTTGTTGAGATACAGGTACAGTTCATCAATGGCCGCGACAGTATTTCCGGCACAGAGCAGTTCATTGTTCATATAGCTGAAAATATTGAACAGCATCGCGTCGCGCAGGTTCTGCCCCGCTTCCAGCAGGGATTTTACACCGAATGTGACGAACCGGCCTGAGCCAATGTTGGTGTGGCCGTTGAAATACAGGCTGTCCGGCCCCACGCAAAGCGAATGCAGATGGAGCCGAAGCTCCCGCAGCGTTTCATCCGTAAACACTCCGCTTCCACCCGTCTGCCTTTCCAGCAGTGCGTACAGCTCACAGAGGAGCGGGAAATCTTCATGCCGGAGCACGGACATGTCGGTCTCCTTTGTGATGCCTCGTTCCCGGTACAGCTGTTCCAGCAGGATCTCCACCGTATCGGCCTGTGCATCGGTGAGCGGCTTGTAGCTCCGCAGCCAGTCGCGCAGGAATGAAATGTGCTGCGCCAGCACCGTGCCTGTCCCGTCCGCATCCCATCTTTTCGGCTCCAGTGGATTGATCATCGCCTTTCCGCCTGAACAATCTATATATGCACCGCCGAGATTTTGCGTCAGCTCCCGGTATTCGTCCTCCGCGTCCAGAAGCAAAACTTTCTTTCCCGCTTCCAGCGCGTTGATGACCAGCAGGCGCAGCAGATGGCTCTTGCCCTGCCCGCTGTTGCCCAGGATGAGGACGCTGCTGTTGGTTCGTCCGCCCGTGCGCCGGTCGAAGTCGATGATAACATTGCTGCCGTACTTGTCCCGTCCCAGCAGGAAGCCGCGGGGATCTGTTTTGCCTGAATAGCACATGGGATACAGGTTTGCGGCGCTGGACGCAGGCAGTACCCGCTCATACTGCGTGCCGAACGCGTTCCATCCGCTCGGCATCACGGACTGGAAGCCCTGCTTCTGGCGCAGCAGCAGATGGTCGGCGCTGATCTTGCAGCAGTTCAGCTCCGCCTCCACCTCGCTCTGCAGCATCCGCAGATGCTCCGGATCGTTTGCGATCATCTCAATGAATACAGCCGTGTGCAGAAACGGCTCCTGGTTCCGGTGCGCAAGCGTCAGCATTGCCGCCATATCCTGCAGGTTGCTCTCCGCTTCCACCACATCCTGCACGTTCCCGGTATTTCCCGCCTTCAGACGGTTCGCCTTATCCGCATTCTGCAATATCTTTTTCTCCTCCGCCGGCGTAACGCGGCGCGTATAGATGTGCACGGAGACGCCCGCCTTTTCACCCAGCCTGTGCAAAAGGGCCTGTTCCGTGGTCGAAGCCGGATATCCCCGCACCGCCCACACGCACCGGTATGTATTTCCGCAGATGAACCGGTCCGTTTCAAACCGCAGCACGGACGGCGCGGCAAGGTCCAGAAATTCCTTGACCGCCGCTTCCTGCGACGCACTGTCCGGCGCTTTTCTGTCCGCCTGCACACCCGTCCATTCCACCCACCGCTGGCCGTCAAAATCGTCATAGTGCTCGCTTGTGAAGTCCTGTACAAAATATACTGCCATCAGCCGCTTCACATCGTCCAGGTCCGCGCGCCGAACATCGAAGCCCTGGTCCCGGATGAGCTTTTCCACACGTGCCAGATACGGATACTTTTCTTTTTCCCGCACAGCCTCCAGCCGCACCGCCAGCACAAATTCCCGCGCGGTCGCGGTCTGAAGCTGTACGCTGCCCAGGTGCGCCTTATCTTTTTCCAACAGATCCGCAATGTACGGGTTTTCCTCTTCTCCGATGCGGGCCTCCAGATACCGTGTATTGTTGGCAAAGCTTTCCCGCGAATTGAGGCACAGGATCTCCAGCTCCGGCTGGCTTTTGAACACCGTCACCAGCGCCCCGACCCGCGCCGCGAGAGCGTCCTCCGGCAATACGGAGATGCACGTCGGGCGCAGCAGGAAAAAGGCTGTCTCCCCCCCCCGGTATGTGAGCAGGCCGTATGGTGTGACAGCTTGCGCGTTGATCATCCGGCGCGTCCCCTGCCGGACGGTTTTCTTCTTTGCTGTTTTCATTCTGTTTTCCTTTCCCCATCCCAGCTGAATTCACGCGGTGTGAAAAAATACGCGCCCGCGCTGTGTAAAAAATCCCGGATGGACTGTCCCTCAAAGCGCACGGTCAGGAACGCATATCCCGCCGCGCACAGCAGCGGCGCCGCAGTTCCAAGCTGTGCGGCGCAGAATACGCCTGCAAGACACAGTGCGCCAATGGCCGCAAGATCGTTCAGCTGCCAGAGCCACATCGTGGCACGCGCCGTCAGATCCTGCGGGTAGATGTATTTTCTCAATCTTTTTCCTCCTCCATTACAATACTATGTGGGGTGAAACACGGCAGCCAGCCTGAGCTTTTGCACGGTGCATCCTCAGCCCGGCGCGGAAGAGACCATCCGCACAGTATTGATGACGGACTGTGCCGTGTGGACCGCGCCCATCACGTTGGCGCGCGTGCTGGTGTCCACACCGAACGCGCCCGCGATCCGCGGAACTTCCGTGCTTGCCAGCATCATGCCGCAGCCCAGCAGCATATTCGTATTCCACACCATCAGGCCTGCAACGAGCATTGTCGTCTGCAAAAAAGCCGTCAGGCACAGCCCTGCCACCTGTTTTCCCCAGTTCCAGAACCCGTCCAGGTATCCGCGCGGCACGCTGAAAAAGTACAGGCTGCCCACGGCGATCTGGATGAGCAGGATGCCGCCGCGCCTGAGGTTCGCAAAGAACACCTTGAACACGGCATATCCGAGCAGGATCAGCAGGAACAGGCCCACAAAAGCGCCGTATCCGTTCAGCGCGCCCATTGCCGCACGCGTCAGGCTTCCGATGCTGCCGTCCTCCCCGCCCATGAGCTGCGCGAGACCCGACGCGAACGTGCCCTGCAGTGTGACGCACAGGCGGTACAGTTCTACCGGCACTGTGGTGAACAGGCTCACGGCCATGAAGCCTTTGATCCCATTGAGCGCAAGGCCGTGCAGGTCGCCGCGCCCCGATTGGGACTGGATGGCGTATTCAAAACCCGCCACTACAAGCCCTACTGCGTACAGCACCCATGCAAACCGGCTGAAAAACAGCACCACGGCCTGCGTCCACGGCAGGTCGAACAGCTCCGCCCCCATCATGTTCATCATCTCAAAAAATTCACTGAAAAAGCCGGCCAGCTTTCCGTAGATCCAGTCAAAGATCTGGCCCAGAACCGCGTCGGCCATGAAATCCCACACAAAAATAGACGGTCACCTCCTGGCTATTTCGTATATCTGCGTCCGCCTAATATCCCATTCCGCACATCTCCTGCCGCGGGTCCTGTTCATACAATGCGCAGAATGTTTCGATCTGCCGCGCCAGCAGCTCCATATCCCCGGGTGTCGGGACAGCTCCATACCATTCTGTTTTCCCATCGCAGCGCCACAGATATGGCGCCTGTCCGCCCCACACATCTTCAAAACGCACCGTTACACGGTCAATCTCTCCCCGCGTCCTGCTGATGGCGCTCAGCTGCAGCGCTCCGTACCGGTCCGCAATTCCCTGCGTGACAAACTGCAGCTTTGCGTGCAGGCCGCTGTCAAGCTCCAGATATGCCGCACGGCCAACGTACCGCGCACTGTCTTCCATGCCTGCGGCGCTCACCGCTTTCCGCAGTTCCCGTTCAAATGTGTTCAAGATATATTTACACCCCCGCAATGGTCCAGATGTACAGCGGCGCCGTCAGGGTAAGCACCAGGCCAGCGAACAGCAGGATGAGTCCCGTCCATTCGATCTGGCCGTGCTTGCGGTACTCATAGTACGTTGTTCCCGCTTTTACGAAAAACGCGATCACGAGGATAAGGTCCAGTGCGGGGAACACTACTGTATTTACAACCGTTTTGATCTGCTGTGCCGCGCTCTTCCATGTACTCTGGATCACGCCCGCCACGTCTCCCGTCTCAGCAAACGCCGTCGCCGCAAAAAGGCACACGGCTGCCATCAGCACACATACTGCCGTCAATTTCTTTTTCACAGGCATCTTCTCCTTTTCCGCGCCTTGTGGGTCCAGCCGCTGTGCCGGAAGGCGCTGTCCGGCACGAGCTCCATACGGTTCAGGGCTTGTCCTTACGCAAAAAAACGGACTCACCCCGGTTCCTGCCCGGCCAAAGCCGCGGCCGCGGCGTTTTCCGCCTGTTTTTCCGCATAGGCCCGGAGCACGGCCCCGGCCAGCTCTTCCTTCGCTTCCTTATCCATTGGAAAAAAGATATCGATGTATTTTCCTTTTGCAGACTTGTATGAGGGCATCGCCACGAACAGGCCGCTTTTCCCCTCGCATACCTTGATGCCGCGCACGCCGAACCTGCCAAGCACCGCGTTTGCCTTTGCCTTCACGGCGCCCGTTTCAAACACCGATGTGATCTTGACCGAAATGATTTCCATATTCTCCGTTCTCCTTTTTTTGTTTTTGTTCTGCTTCATACACATACGTTCCCGCATCCGGGTCATACCGCAGCCCGAATGCTTCCGGCGGCTCACCCAGGATGTCGAACGAAAGCTCATACGCCTGCCTGCTTGCCGGCCGCGGACATATTTGCGCCAGTATTTCTCCGTCCCTGTACCGCGCGGCGCCGCAGTCCATACCAACATCCCGGCTGGCCCAGGCGTAGAGCAGGGCGGCGTCCGGGCAAAGCCGGGACGCGTGCTGCATCAGCACCGGCACACCGGCGTCCTGCGTATAGAACAGGATGGTATCCCCGCCGTCGTATGCCGCCGCACTGGCCTGTGCCTTCAGCGTGTTCCACCGCGTTCCCCAGTTTGCCTGCCGCCAGTCCAGCCAGCAGTTTTCTCCGCCCTGCCTGCGCACCGTACCGGCGCTCAGCGGCTCTTCCCGCATCCAGACCGGCATGGGGGTTATCCGGTTGAGATCCACACTGCCCAGCCCGGCTGTATCATCCTGTATGGCGCCAAACAGTGCCCGTGCCGCGCCCGGCGCGCCGAATACCCGTAGATAGTTCACATATTCTGCCATGCATTTTCCTTTCCGGCAGCCACAACACAGCGGCGCGGGATATCCCGCGCCGCTGTCTCCGCCATCGTTTCACCCTATGTTGCCCTATGGCCGCTTTCTTCCTGTGTACCGGTGATCCAGTCCTCAAGGCTGAACCACTCGGCAGCCGCCTGCGCCGTGTTGAACAGCTGCTGCCGCTTATCCCGGTCATTGAGCCGGACCGCTGTTTCGAACAATTCCCTTTCCAGCTCTATGACTTCCCGGCCTGTGAGTGCCAGCGGGACGTCCCCTTCATCCGGCGGCATATTTTCCGCTCCCATTCGGACGGACTGCCGCCCGTGCCCGATCCGTTCGATTTGCCGGGCCGTCTCTTCCTCTGCAAGCCCCCAGGCTTCCCCAATGAGGCGGATGGCTTCCTCATGCTCGGCCGTATCCGCCTCCGCGCCGCCCAGCATCAGGAGCGTGACCGCTTCCTTCGCCATCGTACTTTGAAGCTTTTTTGCATTTTCCCGTGTCATTCTCTATTTCCTCCAGCTCATTTTGGCGTTTTTCCGCCTTATTACCACAATGCCACAACGTACCGGCACATAGCTATCACCATACCCAACGAAGTTTGGGGTGCGGCCCTGTGCAAAGGCAACAAAAACGCGCCGTCACGCCCAAACGGTTATGGCCCCGTCCGCGTAGCTGCACCCGGCGGAATCAGCTCCCTGTGCCGACAGCGCGCTCAGTTCGGCCTCCAGCGCGGCCCACAGCGCCGCATAGTTCTCATCCAGGGTATCTTTCCCATTGAAGTCTTCCAGCCGTAAAACGGCCTGTACCGCGCGGCATTCGTCTGAGCGTGCCAGACCCAGGCTTCCCATGATGCTGTCGGCCTGGTTCGTGGCCAGCAGCATGGCAAGCTCCCCGTTGATGGCTGAGGGCGTGTCAGGCGGCATGAGCGCGGCACGGGGCGCGCCAGCCTCTTCTTCGCCTGCATCCACCGGACGTTCCGCGGCGTTTGCAGTGTTTTCTTCCGTCTCACCGGAATCTGAGGAAGCATCCGGCACTCCGGCACCGCCCGCCTCAATATCCGGGGTGGGAACAGACCCGGACGCTTCCCGCTGCGCGGCGCCTGGACCCGGCGCCTCTGAAATGGCGCTGTCCGCCGTACCGGCGGCGCCCGGCGCCGTTTCACTTGTGGCTCCCGGTACGGTGCCGCTGTCCGGCATACCCGACGCCTGGCTTTGGGACGCCGTGTACGGCATGGAGGACGCGTCCGGTGTGGACGCTTCTTCCGCCAGGCCTGTGAGGGCAACGGCAAGCGCTGCCGTTACAGAGCAAAGTGTCATTGCAATTGATTTTGTGTACAGATACATATATGCATTCCCCTTTCTCTTACTCTTCAGCTGTGTCTTCTTCGGCGCCTGCTTCCGATTTTCTGCGCCAGATGAGCATGGCCACCGCCGTACCGCCCAGCAGCACGAATAACACCGTCCACCAGTCTACGAAGCGGAAACGCCATACAAGCGGCTGCGTGATGAAGAACAAGACCACAGACAGTACCGCCAGCACCGCGTTCACGGCTTTCTGGCCAGCGTAGCCCCGCGGCTCATCTTCTTCTGCTTCTTTGTCCATGCGTTCAGCCTGCTCATTTTCATTGTCTGCATCTTCACCACCGTCTTTTTTCCCGCGCAGCCACACAAGGATGGCAAATAGGATGGAGAGCAGCGTACAGGCAAGGTCGGCCAGCGTCAGCGCGCGGGCATCCTCCCGCGCAGGGACCTCCACCGGTGCCGCCGGTTCTTCCGGCTCCGGCGCAGGTTTCGGTTCAGTTTCCGACTTCGGCTCCTCCGGCTCAGAAGGCGCAGGCTCCGGCTTTACAGGTGTTACGAAGCTGTCGACCGGCACGGTGTACTTCAGCAGGTTCCCGCACCGGTCCCACACGAAAAAATCGTAGTCTCCGTTCCGGTCCACTTCAAACACGAGCGTATCCACGCCATATGCCACACTGCCGTCCGGCCGCGTGATGGACTGGACGCCGCAGATGCTGCCGTCCGTTCCCAGGTTGATGTTCACCTTTCCGTCCTTGCCCGGCGTCAGCGTATGCGAAGCCGTGGGCGGCGTTTTGTCCAGCACGATGTCACGCGCCTTTTCTTCGCTCACATTCCCGGCAACATCCCATACACGCACAACGATATGGACGATCTGTTCCTCCGTAAACTTCGGCGGGTCTGCCGGGTCGAACACCGTCCATTCCCCGTCGCCTGCTTTGTACTCGTATCGGTCGATACCGGAACCGACGTCACCGGCGCTGGCGTTCATACCGACATCGTAATTGTAGTACTCGGTTTTGCCGTATTCCGTGATGATGGTGCGGTCGCCGCCGTCCAGCGGCTCAAAATGGAAATCCACAGTCGGGCGCGCGGTGTCCACATTGCCCACTTCCGCGTGCAGTGTGGCCGTATTGCCGCCGTTGTCCGTGATGATGAAGTCGTATTTCCCATTGGCCTCCGCAACGAAATCCGCGGTACCGCCTTCCACCACCGTACCGTCCGGCATCGTGATGGACTGGACGCCGCTGGGCGCATAGCCGTCCTCCGGCTCCGGGTCCGCAGCCGTCACACGGATGGTCACGGGCTTGTTCGTCCAGTCACCGGGGATCACCTCATAGTCCGCAGCCGGCGCAAGCTGATCGATGTTTCTCACTTCTACGGGGTATGTCAAAACGTTGCCGCAGTAATCCCGCACAGAGAAGTTGTACACGCCGTTTTTGTCCACCGTGTACTTCGCCTGCGCAGCATCCACGACGCTGCCGTCCGGCAGGGTGATGTCCCGCACGCCCGACAGGTTATCGTCTGTGGACAGGTCGATCTCCACCGTCCCGTTCGTCCAGTGATCCGGGGTCAGGGTTTTCTCCGCCACAGGCTCGGTCTGCTCGAACATGAAGCCTGCAAAAATGGCGTCGGACACATTCCCCGCGTTGTCCTCCGCCTTCGCGTAGATGTTTCCGAAGTATTCCTCCCGCATGGCGGGCTTGTCCAGCTCGTCATAGGTCAGCCAATCGGCTGCGAGGTGGTCTTCGTCCAATGCGTATTGGTAGTAGATGGCCTTGATGCCGCTGTCCGTCCAGCCTTCATCGGCCAGATCGTGGGCCAGCAGCTCCGGGCGGTCCACTTCATTGAAATGCGGATAGCCGAACATCCCCGCGGGCGCATTGTCCGCTGCCGAATGCAGGATATCGTCCATCACGGGCCTGGAACGGTCGATGGTGTCGATGACGATCTCTTCCGGGCCGGGGTCTGGTGTTCCCTCACCTCCATCTGCATCCGCGTCCGCGGACACGCGCTGCACGTTGTCCTTCGCCCACAGATAGTACGTGCCGTTTTCCGTGATGTTGGCGAAAACATTGCTGTCCTGCCACTCAGCGGGGCGGTCCGCCGTGCGCGTCACCGCATACTGCCCAAGGCCGGATTCCGTATCATGGGCTTTTACCGTGATGGTCTTGCTTTGGCTCCAGCCCTTGTCCCACTCCACAGAATCAATGACCGGCGAATGCTTGTCGATGTGGTCGATGATGAACGGATACGGCTCGGACACATTGCCTGCCAGGTCGCGCGCATAGGCGTTGTAGCTGCCGTTCCCGGTGAAAATGAAGGCCGCTTCCGCCGTGGAATCCACCCAGGTGATCGGGTCAGGAGCATGACGGCTCCCCATATCTTTTTCGGCCCGTTCCCAGCCGATGGCCACAACGCCGCTGTTATCGTCCTGCGCCGTCACCTTCGCCCAATTTTCTGTGGCGTCCCAGGTGCGCTGTGTCTCCACCTTTACCACAACGGGCGGCACGATATCCAGCGCGGTGACGTTCACCTTTGCGGCAGCGGAAATATTCCCCGCCTTGTCCGCTGCCCAGATGTAGTAAACGCCGTTGTGGTCTGCCTTGGGAGTGCCGGCGCTAAAGCTGTCCAGCGCAGGCGCTTTTTCCTCCGTGGTGACCGCATAGCCTTTCACGCCGCTGTCCGCGTCTGTGGCGGTAACGGCCAGCGTCATTTCCGTATGGCCGCTGTCTGGCTGCTGCTCCACCTTTGAAATGACCGGCGCGACCTTATCCACCAGCGCGGTCTTGCTGGCCGTGCCGGAAATGCGGCCCACATTGTCGATGGCGCGGGCGCTGACCGTATGTTTGCCGTGGCCTGCGATGGAGAGCACGCCGCTGTATGCCGTCCAGCTTCCGCCGTCCAGAGAATATTCCGTGCGGGCAACGCCGCTGTGTGCGTCGCCGTTGTCCTTGATGGCCACCGTTACTGTGCTGTTCGTCCACTGTTCCGTGGAAAGCGTGACGCCGGGCACATTGGGCGGGGCCGGGTCGATGTACACCTTTGCCGTGGCCGTCTGGCCGGAGGCGTTGCCCGCGCCGTCCACCACACGGGCGGTCACAGTCGTGATGCCGCCCGCGGTGATGGTCACGGTGGGGTCGCCCACGGGACAGCCCGTCCATGCGCCGCCGTTGATGCTGTACTCGTAGTGATGGATGCCGCTGCCGTAGTCGCCCGGCGCCGCGCTCCAGTCCGGCAGGCTCGTGCCTGTGTCCGTGCCGCCCGAAAAACGCACCACCGCGCTGTCCCGCTGCCAGCCCGTGGGCGCGCTGACCTGCACGCCGGTCGGCTCGGTGAGGTCATAGCCGTAATAGCAGCCCGCGTACATCGGCACGTTGACCGGGATGTACACCCGGTCGTTTGAAAGCTGCCCGTTGTTGTGCCTGTGCCGCACCAGCGCGTAGCGGATGCTCATGTCCCCGCCCGCTGCCGCAATATCGTATCCATAGCACGGCATATACAGATTCGGGGACAGCGCCGTTCCCTGCGAATTCCCCAACGGGTCCCGCCCGCACACCGGGCAGAGCCAGATGTCATAGTTGTTGGGCGATGTGAAGATCTCCCGTGTGTTGACGGTCTGGGAGCTGCCGGAATACATGTACCCGATCACGTAGGTATATGGCGTGCCGTTTCGGTCCGCGCCCAGCGCGCCGCCCGCGGCGAACGCCGTGGACGCAAACAGCGTCACACACAGCAGCAGCGCAAGCAGGCATGTCACCGGTCTGCTCACTTTCTTTATTCTGTTCATGCGCATCCTCCTGTCTCCAATTCTTTTAAAATATTTGGTATTTCCATCTTTGGCACAGGCTGCTTTACGGCCTGTCCCTTTTCCTGCCGGCTGGATCTCCGTTCCGGTTTTTTCGCCCGTATTTCTGTTTTCGGCTCCGGAATGATGAACGGTGTTTCCGGCATGGGCGGAGCACACTGCACCGTGCTCTGGTTCGGCGCCATCTGCTCTACCTTCACGACGATCTCTTTTTTCTGCCGTGCGCTCATCCGCCGCACCAGCCTGCCCAGGCGGGCGAGCTGTCCGCCCGCCCAACACAGGAGCATCACCGCGTTCAGCGCCAGTGACAGGCCCAGCAGCAGATAGGCCCGTGCCAGCGGCGCGGGCAGGACTTCTCCCGCCGTTACCGCCTGCAGCGCCTCCCGTGCGGTATCCGCCAGCGGATGGCCCGAGCATCCGCTCAACAGCGCGACCGCACACACAACAGCGCCTGACGCCCGTTTAGCATTCCGCGGCATCCTGCGCCTCTGCATATGCTTCCTCCAACAGCTCCCGCATCACCCGTTTTGCCCCCTCCGCGCTCAGACGCGGCAGAGACGCACGGATGAAGTCGAGCAGCTCCTCCTCGGTCATCTGCGCGGCCTCCCGTGGCGTCACATGCGTGAGCCGGACAACACCGCCGTCCAGCCGCGCGCGGACAAAACTGTTCTTTCCCATCCCTGTGCGGCAGCGCAGCGCACGCGGCATTGTCATACGGCCGCGGCCGTCTACGTACAGATACAGATCCATTTCCCCGGTCTTCTCCATTTTCCATTCTCCTTTGTTATGATGCGAATGACAGCTGTTCCGGCAGAACCCGGATGCGTTCGGACTGGTCATAGTTCGAAACAAACAATTCCGGGAACTGCGCGCCGCCGTCATACCGCTGTTTCATATTGTTGAGCCGCGTCACGCGCTCGATATATATTCCCGGCCGGTCATACATTTCCCATACCAGAGGATGGTCGTTGTACGACAGCAGGAACTTGCCCTGCGCTGACAGCAGCGTGTCCCGCAGGCGTTCGTGGCCTCCGCGGCCAAAGGTGATATTGCTGTAGTAATCCTCGGTGTCTACATACGGCGGGTCGCAATAGAAAAAGCTCACCGGCCTGTCATACTGCCGGATGAGCTTCTCGAAGTCCTTATTCTCCACAACGACCTTCTGCAGCCGTGCGCAGGCTTTATCGATGAGGGGGAAGTTCCCCCACATGCTGTGCGGCTGCGCCGCAAAGCTGCCGCAGCCTGCCGCGTAGCTGTACCGGATGACCTGGTAAAACGCCGCGGCGCGCGCCACTTCCTCCATCCCCTCCGGATGCTCCAGCACCTGCTTGAGGCGCATGAAATCCTCCCGTGAATTGAGGACATACCGAAGCCGCTCCTGCAGCTCCCGCGGATGGTCACGCACCGCACGGTACAGTGCGGCAAGATTTCCGTTCAGATCATTGTACACCTCAAAATCCGTGCCCGGCGGTTTGTGGAACAGCACCCAGCCTCCGCCGCCAAATACCTCTATATATCGCTCATAGTAGAGCGGGAAGCGCGCCAGCACCTCTTCCCGGAGTGCTTTTTTGCCGCCCACCCATGCCATGAAGCTGTCTATACCATATGCGCCTCCCCTTTCTGCCAGCGGAGCGCATATCCCCGCACACGGGGTATTCCGCGCCCCGCGTGTTCCTGTTCTACTTCACGGATTTCCCTTTATCCCGTTTTTTCGGCCGCCTCCCTGTGGATATATATACTCTGTGTAAAACACATACACCGTCTCTGCTCTTACTTGACGGAGTGGAAAAACACATTCCGCTCCTGTTCAATATTCCATTCCGTTCAGTTCCGGTTCATCCCATTCATCTATGGATACAATATTCACATATTCCCCAATGACACCCAGAGCCGCATCATAGCTGCCGCACTGGATGACGCGCCTGCACATCTCTTTTGCTTCATCATTCTGGTCATTCTCTGCAAGCGTGCGTGCCGCGATGCCCATGAGGTTGAATATATTTCCATTCGCGCCAATGAGCGGACAATCCGGCTTCCCGTTCTGGACGTTTTCTTCAACACCGAGCCGGTTCGGAAGATAGTCGCTGAGCCATGTACCGCCAAATTGTGCATGCGTCCGAAGACGCCACAGCGCCAACCGCCCTGTATCCAATTCGATTCCGTCCATCATGAACAGCAGATTGGTACACCCCTCATGCTCAAATGCGTATATTTCTTTAAAGTGCGCCCCATTTTGCAATATTTTTTCTTCTGCCAGCATTTGATGGATGCCATCTTCCCATTCCTGAAGATCCCCGCCGCATCCCTGAAGCACCAGACCTTCACGGTCCTGCATTTTCTTAAGGTCCTCTGCCGAAATTTTCGGTATCATCTGTTTTCCCTCCCCTGTTTTTTTATGACGGCGGCAGTGTGTCCGGTTCCACCAAATGC
>OLPH01002211.1_pt1 | contig 16631 bp, 14 predicted proteins | sample 1672951 | NCBI WGS metagenome assembly OLPH01 (sample SAMEA3136740, study PRJEB25190) | human gut metagenome | reverse complement strand
ATTTTTATGTAGTCGTGTCCAAAAAGTGTTGACTACTGCACTGTCAAGTGCGAATTTAATTTGCAGATGGCAGTAAAAGGCGCCCCTAATAGGGGAGCTGGCTGCCGCAGGCAGTCTGAGGGGTTGCTTTTCTGTATCTCTGACAGCAGAATTCCGGACAAACAACCCTTCCGCCCCTGTGAGGCACCTCCCCTATCATGGGAGGCATTTTTTATCCGCAAATCTTATCGAGGCGCTGGAGGACCTTGTCGCGGCCCATGAGGGCGACGATGACGTTCAGGTCCGGACCGTGCATGACACCGGTGACGGCGACGCGGATGGGCATGTAGACGAACTTGCCTTTGACCTTGAGGCCCTTCTGGATTTTCTTAAACAGGGGCTGCACCGTGTCGGGCGTGACGTCGTCGAGGGCAGCCAGTTCATCGCGGAACATCTGAAGGACGGACGGTGCCGTTTCTTCTTTGAGGACAGCCGCCGTTTCTTCATTTTCCGGGGCATAGTCATCGCTGAAGAAGACCTTGGCAGCGTCGACAATCTGGGCGCCGTACTGGACGTGTTCGCGCATGGCCGCGCAGACGGCTTTCAGCCAGGCAGCTTCCGTTTCATCCGGATTTTCGCTGGCATAGCCGGCCTTCTGAAGATGCGGCAGGCAGACGGCATAGAGCTGGTCTTCGTCGAGCTGCTTCATGTAATGGAAGTTGATCCAGTTCAATTTTTCGATGTCGAAGACGGCCGGGTTCTTGGCGACGCGGTCGAGGGTGAACTGTTCGATGAGTTCGTCACGGCTGAAGATTTCCTGATCGCCGTCAGGCGTCCAGCCGAGGAGGGCCAGGAAGTTGACCAGGGCATCGGGCAGGTACCCCATGTCGCGGTACTGCTGGACCGACGTAGCGCCATGGCGCTTGCTCATCTTCTTCTTGTCGGCGCCGAGGATGAGCGATACGTGGGCGAACTTCGGAGCTTCGAAGCCCAGGGCCTTGTAGATGACCAGCTGGCGCGGCGTGTTGGACAAGTGTTCTTCCGCGCGGATGACGTGGGTGATGTGCATGAGGGCATCGTCGAGGACGACGCAGTAGTTATAGACCGGGATGCCATCGGATTTGACGATGACGAAGTCGCCGACGTTGTTGGAATCGAAGGACACGTGGCCGCGGACGAGGTCGTCCAGTTCGATTGTTTCGTTCTTCGGCGTCTTGATGCGGATGACATGGGGACGGCCTTCCTTGAGGTACTGTTCGACCGTTTCCTTGGGCAGGTCGGCGCATTTGCCCGAATAGACCGGCGTTTCGCCTTTGGCCATCTGAGCCTGTTTTTCCGCTTCCAGTTCTTCCGGCGTGCAGAAGCAGTAGTAGGCCTTGCCTTCGGCTAAGAGTTTTTCCGTATATTTCTGATAAATGCCCAGGCGTTCGGTCTGGCGGTACGGGCCATCGGGGCCGCCGACGTCGATGCCTTCATCCCAGGTGATGCCCAGCCATTTCAGGGCTTCCTTGATGTTCTCTTCCGATTCCGACGTCGAACGCTTGCGGTCCGTATCTTCGATGCGGACGACGAACTTGCCGTGGTTGTGCTTGGCAACGAGGTAGTTGAACAGTGCCGAACGGGCACCGCCGATGTGGAACGGGCCTGTCGGGCTCGGAGCAAAACGAACGCGTACTTCCTGTGACATAAAAAATTCCTCCTAAAAACTTATATATGTATATTATTGATAGCTAAGGACCATGGCCGCCGCCTGGGCTGCCATGCCTTCTTCCCGGCCGACGAACCCCAGTTTCTCTGTCGTCGTCGCCTTGACGGAGACAGCAGCCTTAGGGATACGCAGGGCCTCGGCAATATTCGCAATCATCTGCGGCACATAGGGCTTGATTTTAGGCCGTTGTGCCAATAAGGTCACGTCGAGATTGACGATGCGGCAGCATTTCTCCCGAAGGAGGCTGCGCACCTTCTCGAGGAGGACCAGGCTGGAAATATCCTTGAAGGCCTGGTCCGTATCGGGGAAATAAGTGCCGATGTCGCGCAGGCCCGCCGCGCCCAGGAGGGCGTCCATGATGGCGTGGATGACGACGTCGGCGTCAGAATGGCCGTCGAGGCCCCGTTCAAAGGGAATCTCGACGCCGCCCAGGACCAGGCGCCGCCCTTCCTTCAGGCGATGGACGTCGTAGCCCGTACCGATGCGCTGGACCTCTTTCCCCTTCATGTACAGGGACAAGATGGGGATGTCTTCGCGCGTCGTCACCTTGCGGTTCTTCTCGCTTCCCTCGAGGATGACCACCGGTACGCCCAGGGCTTCGACCAAGGACGCGTCATCCGTGGCCTGGATGCCTTCAGCCTGGGCATGTTCATGCGCTTTCACGAGCAGATCGCGGTGGAAGATCTGCGGCGTCTGGGCTGCTACCAGGCGGCTGCGGTTCAATGTATGGAGGCGGCCGTCGTCGCCGCGGACCTTGACCGTATCCTTGAGGGGAATGCCGTAAATGGCGGCCCGGGCCGTTTCCATCATGGCCGCGCCCTGGTCATACCAGTCGGGACCGGCAAAGGGCCGGGCGCCGTCGTGGACCATGACCACGTCCATGTCGCGGCTGACGGCCATGAGGCCGTTGTAGACCGAATCTTCCCGCTCGGCTCCGCCCAGGGCATAGCGCACGGGCTGGATGGGATGGAGGTCATCGACAAGGCGGCGGATTTCCTTCTCATCGACGCGGGAGTGGACGATGACCACTTCGCTGACCGACCGGGCCGCAAAGATGTGGCGCAGGGTATGCGCCAGAACGGGCTCACCGCACAAGGGATAGAAGAGCTTGTTCCGCTCGTAGCCGAAGCGGCTCCCCGTGCCGGCCGCTACGACGATGACAGATACTTTCACACATTTCACCTACTCATTTGCAATCTTGACGAATATCATGCGCCCAGCCGACGTCTGCAAGACTGACGTCACCGTAACGGGCACGGTAGAACCGATGTATTTCTGGCCATCTTCGACGACGATCATCGTGCCGTCATCGAGATAGGCCACACCCTGGTTCTCTTCCTTGCCGGCCTTGACGATAAGGACGTTCATGTGTTCCCCAGGGATGCGGGCCGGTTTCAGGGCATTGGCCAGGTCATTGATGTTGAGGACGGCCACGCCCTGGAGGGCAGCGACCTTATTCAAATTATAGTCGTTGGTGACGACTTTGGCATTGATCTTGCGGCCCAGGCGGACGAGCTTGGAATCGACACCCTGGACGTCATCGAAATCATCGTTGATGATGCGGACTTCGACGTAATTATCTTCCTGCATCTGCTTCAGGATATCCAGGCCGCGGCGGCCCTTATTGCGCTTCAGCAAATCCGACGAATCGGCGATGAGCTGCAGTTCTTCCAGGACGAAGACCGGCACCAGCAGGGGCCCTTCGAGGAAGCCCGTACTGCAGATTTCGGCGATACGGCCGTCGATGATGGCACTCGTATCGAGGAGCTTGCCGGAAAAGTCCATATCCTTGCGCTTGCCGCTGTGCTCCTTGCCGGACTTGCCCAGGCGCAGGTTGCTGACCAGGGCGATGATTTCGTTCTTCTTGCGGGTGGCAATGCTCATGCCGGCATAGCCGAAGACGATGCTGAAGACGATCGGGCCATAGGCCCCGATGATTGGCAGACGGGCGAACGCCAGGCCAATTAAATTCGCAATAATAAGTCCAAAAAGCAATCCCAGCGTCCCGACAATGATATCCTGGCTCTCGAAATCACTCAGGCCCGATTCGATGCGGTGAATCGCCGCCCAGATGAGGCGCAGCACGAACGGCGAAATTCCGTATCCCACTAAGGCACCGACAATGATGCCGACGATATAGGCTACGATAGTGATGATAGTCGTTCCAAAAATACTGCCGTGGAAAAATTCCCCTTCGATTTCGGCACTGATGAAGGGCGTCGTAATGACCTGGTCGGCAATCATGACGAAAATGACAGCCATAATCAGGACGATGACACCTTTCATGATGTTATCGACCACATTGCGGCCATTGAATTTCTTCGATTTCGGTTCCTCATGGCCCGATTCATATTTATCTTCCATAGAGTAAAAAAGCACCTCCCCTTTGTATATACTTCTATAACTATACTAGTTTACCACATTTCCCGTCAATGTACCACAGGTGGCGTATAAAGTTTTTGCGAAGACCAAACTCTCCTCAACGGTGCATCATCTGGGCAAACGTAATGAGATGGATATGTCCATTTTCTGCCGCTTCACGTAAGCAGCGTTCAGAAAATCCACGTTTGGCAAAAAGCATGTATTCCTTACGTAACGCCGGGAAAAGCCCTCCCCGAAAAAGCAACAGCTCCAGCACATCCTGGTCTACCAATTCATTTCGCCATTTACATTCTCCAAAAAGCAATTCGCCTTCCGCATTGCCAGCAACGATGTCCAGTTCAGTTTGCTTATGAGTCCGCGGGTCACCACCCCACCAGCGCCCGGCGTCATCAAAGACAAAAGGCAGACGGCCGCCAGCATTTTCACGCCATAACCATTGCAGGCAAATATCTTCGAAGACCTGGCCCATGAAATTCGGCAGGTGCGGCTTGATCCGCCGCCAGGCCACTTCAGCCATTCCGTTTTGGATTTGCGAATAGTGTGTGGGGATGAAACGATACCAAAAGCGGAACATGCTGTCCTTTAACAAATAGATGCTTTTACGGGAATGACTTTCTCCGAAAGGATACTCTTTCTTGATGATGCCGAGGCCAATGAGATTCTTCAAGTACACAACACAGGCACTGGTTTCCAGCCCCGTTTTCGTCGCAATCTGACTGACTTTCGTACTCCCCGTCGCGACGGCCTGGATAATGGCATTATACGTAGCCGGCTCACGAACTTCCTGCTTCAAGAGGTTGGACGGTTCCTCGAAGAGATAAGCCATAGGGTCCAGGAAATTCTCCATGACATCTTCATCAATCGCCGCATCGCGGCTCATCTGCCCCAGATAGAGCGGAATCCCGCCGGTCAACCCATAGAGGACGGCCAGTTTCTCCGGTTCCATATCGGGGAAAAACTCCTGGGCTTCAAAAATCGTGAACGGCTGCAGTTTCAACTGGCCGTCCGGCGCCCAAAAAGGGGGCTCTGATGACCCAAGACCTGTTTTTCCATAAAACTCATGGAAGAACCACAAAGAATCAAATAAATATCCCGGTCCTTCCAGACATGATCGATTTGGACCTGAAGCAGTGAAGAAATCCTCGGGTACGATTTAGCCAGATACGGGAACTCATCGATGACCAGGACCAACTTCCTCGTTTCAGCCAATCCCGTAACCGCGTCAAAAGCCGCCTGGAAATCCGGGTATACCGGAGCCGTCCCATGGCCGCCTTGGAAATCATAAATACACTGGCTAAAACTGTCCAGGTTTTCCTGGGCCGTCGTTTCCATCCCAGCAAAGAAAATAGCCTCCTTATCCCGGATGAACTCCCGGATCAGCGCCGTCTTTCCCACACGGCGGCGCCCATAAAGGACAACACATTCATACCCCTGCCGTCTATAACGGCGCTGCATCATAGCTAACTCAGACCTGCGGCCGACGAACATAGCCCTTCCCCTCTCTCTCGTTCATTTAGTAAATCGTACTTTAATGAATTATGATTTACTAAAGTATAACTTATCTATATTTCTAAGTCAAATACTCCCTGGATACCCTTCATCGATCTTGACAAGAACATTTAATCATATATTATATATCATAATTATACAAACCAAGAGGTCCTGATTATGAAATACCCATTCAAGACAACAAAGGAACGCTCCGCCATCATGAGCAAAATCCGCGGCAAAGATACGAAAATCGAGGTCAAGCTTCGGAAAGCCTTATGGCACTTAGGCATCCGCTATCGGAAGAATTACAAGACACTTCCTGGCAGTCCAGACATTGCCCTGACCAAATACCATATCGCCATTTTCTGTGACAGCGATTTCTGGCATGGTTATCAACACCGTCCTGGTTATAGCCCCAGTTGATGACAGAGACAGGCCAGTAGGACCAGTACCAGCAGATAGATCAGATTGAGCAGAGTAAATAGTTTCAGATACCCTACCTGCTGCTGGGGACAGGCCCGGACGTACATGCCATAGGAAATGAGACTGGCCATAGAGGCAACCAGCGTCCCCAAGCCGCCGATATCGGTTCCTACCAGCAAGGCCGCCACATCATCAGTAAACCCAGACAAGAGAACGGCTGCCGGCACATTGCTGATGACCTGGCTTGCCAAAAGGGCCATGAGGAACTCATGACCGTCCAGATATCCCGTCAAAAGGGCCCTGAAGCCAGACAGCTGGCTCAGATTGCCTACGAGGATGAAAAAGGCCACAAAGGTACCCAAAAGCCGGTAATCGGCGTAACGGAAATACTGGGGCCGCGTCAATGCCGTGACGACCACGACAAAGGCCAGGGCCAGACGATAGTCGAGCACATGCGCCACAGCGAGCAGGGACAGGAAAAACATCCGCCCAAGGTCCAGAGCTGCCGCGACGGAGCCAATACAGGCAGATTTCGTGTCCGCCGGGCCGCCAGCCGCACGGAAATGGGAATCGGCGTTCCCGGCAAGCGGAACAGGGACAGCGCCAGCAACAGGAAGGATACCAGGGTATAGGGCAGGAGCAACAGCAGAAACGAGGACAGATCCATGGCATAGTAAAAATAAAGATACAAGTTCTGCGGATTGCCTACGGGCGTACACATACTACCCAGATTGGCCGCCAGCGTCTGGAGGACGATGACAAGCGCCATTTGCTTCTCACTGGCCACTTTCGGCAGGGCCATCAGGGAAAAAGGCACAAAGGTCAGGAGGGCCACATCGTTAGTCACCCACATACTGACAAAAAAACAGGCAAAGACCAGGACCGCCGCCAGTTGGCGCATCGTCCCCAGGCGGAGCAAGAGACGCGCCAGCACGGCCGCAAAGACACCGCTTTCCCGCAAGCCGCCGATGACGACCATGAGGCAGAACAAAATAGCCAGTACAGGCACATGGATATACCCGGCATAGGACGCCGAAGGCGGTACGGCCAGCATCGACACCGATGCCGCCACTACCGCCAGGACAAGTACCAGATTCTCTTTGAGTACGGAAACGACAGATTTCATGTCAGTTCCTCAATCGAGCTGCTTCCCATTTTCACTGCGGACCTGGGCTGACACGAGGAGCGTAAAGACACCAGTGCCGCCGATGATATTGCCCAGGCCTGTCGGCAGGAGGAAGCGGAAGAAATAATCGTACAGGTCAGAACCACCCATGAGGACGTCATAGGCGGCTTCACAAGAGCCGACGACGACATGGGCAAAGTTGCCGATGGAGATGAAATAGGTAAAGGTCAAGATCGTAAAGAAAGCGAAGCTCCGCGACATAGGCATGATCCAGACAATAGCGGCGATGAGCATACCTGCCGGGATGCCGCGCATGATGTTGTCCATCGCGTCCGGCGCCATGATGTGATGCGACACGGTCAGGAGACACTGCGTAATTTCCGGCGTCGTAAAGACCGGGCTGGACATGAAAAGCGCCGCAATGGCTGTACCAACGATATTGGCGCCGAAGACGATGCCCCACAAGCGCAGAAGTTTCCGAAAATTTTCCCAGCAAGGTACGCGGAAAACAGGAATGACCGTCGTAATCGTATTTTCCGTAAAAAGCTGCAATCGCCCGAGGATGACGATCAAGAACCCCGTCGTATAGCCGAAGCCCGTAATCGCCCCCGTCCAGGGAGCCTGGCCGACATAGACATGGATGATAGAGCGGAAATAAAACGAAAACGAAATCATCAAGCCTGCCGCCAAGGCTGACAAAATCAAAGGCCAGGCCGGCCGTTCCAATTCCATCTCGCCATCGTGGCGGATGATTTCAAAAATAAGATTCGGTGACAATTTCTCATGCTCTTCAACAATGACACGCATCTTCTGGTCTTCTGACTGCTGACAAGAAAAATCACAGTCATGATTACAACGTTTAATCATAGATTCCACTTCTTTCTGACATTTTTCTTTCATTATACCATGTTTCTTGCCGTGATAGCAGTCAGTAGATTTTCTGCAAAATACATGACCAGCGTAACAAAGTGCCGCATCGCCAAATGGTGATGCGGCACTTTATGCGTAAACGGATTAAAATCTTTTCATCAGCGTTCCTGCATAAACTATATGACACGAATTACATCAAATTAGCTAGGGAACGCATTACTAAATCAATATCTTGGTTCTCTAATTCCTGGATAATATGCAAATAAGTCTTTTGAGTAGTCGTCATGCTCGCATGGCCTAATCGTCGAGCTACACTGGCAATGGAAACCCCAGCAAAGAGTAAAATAGAAGCATGGGTATGCCGCAAACCATGAATTGAAATCACGGGAAGTTTCAACTTCTTACAATGACGTTCCAAACAGTGGTTGATGGTCGAGTTATAGACATGATCATGACTCACAAAAATCGGTTTGTCAACAGGCAGCCGTTTTGTCAGGGCGGCAAATTGCATAACCAATTGCCAATCGATTTGAATCTTCCGAATAGATGACTTATTTTTAGTCGGTAAAAAGCCACCATTGCCCTTATAATTCCAAGTCTTATTGACATACAAGGTTTGATGTGCAAAATCAAAATCTTGTGGTGTCAACGCCAAAGCTTCAGAAAAGCGCAATCCAGTCTTAGCTACCAATAAAATAAACCAATCCCAATTCACATCACTGCCTAAATCCAGATTCGTCAATAGCGTGTGCAATTCAAATTGATTCAAATACTTTATCTTTTTAGTACGCGGAGTCTTTCCTTTAATAATGACTTTTCGCGTAGGATCCCGTTCAATGAATCCTTCATCAACAGCATCAAGAATAGCCCCTTTCAGCTGGTGGTGAAAATCCATCGTCGTCTGACGTTCATGATACTTGGCATAATCATTGATAAGTTGTTGATAAACAGTACGCGATAAATCACAAAGAAGCAGATCGGGAACCAATCTTTCCAACCAATGCTGTGTCATATGATACTTGTTCAACGTTACATCGCGAATCGCACCTTCTTTATAAATACGTACCCAATGCCTGTAATATTGACAAAACAAGGTTTGCTCATTGAACTTCATTATCATCCCTCCCAGCTGGAACGCTGAGAAAAGATTATTTCGGTATATCAGGGATATCTTTGCCGCCAGACAAAATAAAATCCTTTAGCATCTTCTCTGCACGGCTGTTAATACGGAACATAGGGATATCCTTCCCTTCTACGGCTGAAAAATAAGCTTTTGCTTCGTCCTTAACCACCGTATCCTTTAATCGATCGAATCGTCCATAGTCGTTGATATTCTTCTCGGTTACATGAGATTCCATCAAATCGATAAGTAATTCCTCTGAACAGCCCAAATAATGAACAATCCGTTCCACTTGTTCATGTTTAGATTTATTTTGATATTCCGTAATATAATCACGGAAAGTCTTGCCTTCTTGTAAATGAACATCCCCAGACTGTACATCATGAAGAAACAAATCAGCATATTTCTGTTCCTCTTGCGATAGGAACGCAAAAGAAGTATGAAGATCAGCTAAGGTCTGCTCCAACGTTTCGGAGTCAATGTCTGGCTGGACTAGCTGTTTCTTCCATTTTTCAAATCGCTGATTCATGTAATCATCATCAATCACTCCCGTATTTAATTCCGTTAAATACGGATCAATAGCAAACGTTATATCACTATCGCCACCATCTTCGCCAGGAGCCTTTCGTAACTCTTTGTAACGCTGCAACAAAAGATCATAATCACTTTCTTGAAACGATACTTCAACAGTTTCTATTGTATCCCCCGTTTCCTCATCAATTCTATCATACTGCCGCTGGTCCCACGTAAATCCTTGGAGTTTAGCAGCCTGCAAATATAACGATAATTGCCGAAAAACCTTAGCAAATTTAGCTTTTATCTTAGGGTCGTCAGGCAAATGATCCATGGAAGGAATACCCGCTTCTCGAAAAACAAAAGAAATTTCATGAAAATCATCATTCATATGCTGCACATTATCCGGTAAATGGTCTGCAAATAAGCCGCGCGGATGATTACCAGAATAGAGTTTCACCGCTTCTTCAATATTTTTCTTCATCGTATGAGGGTAGCGGTAATAACGAATCGACCCGAATGGTTTTTCATGAATATCAAATAACCGATTAGTCCTTGAAAAAGCCTGAATTAAATTTTGATGGTACAGGACTTTATCTAAATAAAGAGTATTGATCCATTTTGAATCAAACCCAGTCAGCATTTGATTCACAACGATTAATAAATCCAGTTGTTCCTCTGCCGACAATCTTTTATAGGTCCCTTTATGGGCTAAACGAGCTGAAACATCCTTTTTAAATTTCCCATAAGACCCCTGACCATTTGTACTCAACTTAAATTGTTGTCCATATAGATCATTATAATCTTCCAGCATTTCAGCTAACCCTTTTTCTTTTTCCCAATAAGATATGCCACTCAGATCAAGGGTAGGATCAAACAATCCAGTTACCCGCAGTTTCGGGGCAGTCGCTTTAAATTTGTGATAATATCGAATAGCTTCAGGAATACTGGACGTTGCAAAAATAGCGTGAAACTTATGATTATGGCTCAAAGTCAGCCAATTATTGACTATATTATCGACAACGGCTTGTTCATAGTCATCTGTTTCATATTGTTCAACAGGAATATAGTCTTCAATGCCCTTGCAATATTTTCCTCGTTCATTGTAATAACCTACCATCGGAACTTTATGGGAATCCATGAACTCATAAAATTTCCTGCTTTTTTTCGGGTCACTCAGGGCTTCTTGGACGGTAGCGGCTTTAGCTTGGTATAATGCCACACTTTCTCTAACTTGACGGTCTGGATAGACCATGACCATCGTCGGGTCAAAACCGAGAACATTTTTATCTCGAATGCCATCTGCCAGACTGTAGCGATGTAATTCGTCTCCAAAAATATCAGCTGTCGTATTTAAATTCTTCTTATTTTCGGTAAAAACGGGAGTACCTGTAAAGCCGAAAAATAAAGCCTTGGGAAACGTCTTTTTAATGGTGCATAACATATCACCAAAAGTCGAACGGTGACATTCATCAACAATAAAAACGATTCGCTTAGACTGCATAGTTTCCAAATCCCGGCTACGGCTTTTAGCGTGTGCATCTTCTTTTATATTACTCATTTTCTGTATAGATGTCACAATCAACGTATTAACAGGATCTTTACTTTTTAATTTACTAATCAGTGTAATCGTATCTTCTGTATCTTGTACGTCGTCTGCATCATCGGCAAAAGCACGATATTCTTTGATAGACTGCGTCTGTAACTCAACACGGTCCATAAGAAAAATAACCTTATCAGCATCTTTAGACGCCGCAATAAGTTGAGCCGATTTAAAAGACGTCATCGTTTTGCCGGAACCCGTCGTATGCCAAATGTATCCACCTAATTGATTCTGTTCCTTCCAGTTATGCTTAGAAACTGTATCAGAAATCTTATTGGCTGCATAATACTGGTAGCTCCGCATGACCTTTAAAATACCATCTGCATCGTCAGCCACCGTATAGAATCCAATCAGTTGATGCGCCATAGGAATAGACAATAAAGTGTGCGCAATTTCACGCCAATCATCGACAACATCATTATTAAAATTCTCCCAGTGGAAATAAAAATCCGGATTGAAATTCCCTTCCGGGCCAGGATTGGCATAATATAATGTTTTCTGCGGGTTCATGGCAACAAAAACTTGAACAAGCGAAAAAATTCCCGTAAAGACCTGTTCACGGGCATATAAGTCAATTTGATGGCAGGCTTCTGCCACATCGACGCCACTTCGCTTCAGTTCAATATGAAACACAGGCATCCCGTTGATGAGTAACATTAAATCGCCACGTCGTTTAGGATAAATCCCCTTCCGGCAAGAAAATTCAGGCTGCTCTGCAATCTGATATCGGCTTTGTCCCGCTGCAATTTCCATGCGGTCATAAATTTTTAAGCTGACTTCTTTATTATAATGAAGTGTATCTTCGGGATTCTTCCTTGTAATGGCTACGGTCTTCCCGTTAATGAAGCCATTGAGGGCTAACGGCGTCTTCAAGTCCTTTATCTGATTAATGAGCTGTTCCATTTCTTCCGAAACCAACTTACAATTGTTCAATCGATCAATGCCCTTGTTATTTTCATAAAGAATATCCGCCCAATTATCTATTAAATCATCTTCTGTCGGATGGTGAAGGACCTCCTTTTCCCATCCATTTTTTTGCAATTCGCGAATCAGAGCCTTTTCAAATTCAGACTCTTTATCAAAACCAATCATTTTATCGCTTCCAATCATAAAAAATAACGTTTTTTACTTACACTGATGAAGGGTGATAAGGTTATCCAAATTTGAAAAGAACTTGCTGATTTTACTTTGTTCCTCAATTGAAGGATACCTAAATTTAATCTGTGACAAGTCGTCATTATGAAGATGGACAACAGATTTACCCTGAGCTCTTTTTGCCATCTCCTTATGTGGCTCACCGTTAGAAATACTAATCGCTAAAAATGTTGAGTCCAAATTACGGATTGGGTGAATAATATTCAAATCCCCACCAAGCAAAATCCCTGGTTTTTCAACAACAGAGGCAATTGCAATATCTTCTGCTGTTTCTCCTGATGCAGGTACAATTACTTCACCACCCTCACTGTAAACAGAGCCCGGACGTGAATTAACAAAAGTATCAACCTGCTTTATAACTGTTTCATATTTTGTATAAAGACGGCCATACAAAATAATTTGCGTTCCTGATGCTTTTAAGTCTGATTTAGAATATCCCGCACCTTTATTAAACGTAGCAAGTTCGCCCAGCTTACGCTGTTCCCAATCATTATCGAAGCCTTTGAAGCGAAGGGATGGCTTTTTTCGTTGTTTCATCTTATTTTCCTCCTAACAATTTACGCCATTCAGCCAAGCCTGCCATATCTTCATCAGCCCCAGTCAGCTCATTCAGCATCTTAGATAAAGTGGTTTCGGCTTCGACGATGTCTTTTTCTACATCGACTAAAGTAACGGCATATTTATCTTTTAACGCTTCTAATTTTTTTACAAAGTTATTCAATGTCTGAATCGGCAAATCAGCAAGGCCCTGACAAATAGGAACAACCCACTTTTCATATAAAAGCACCTCCCTTTTTTCGCCATTCAATGTTTCAATTTCTTTTTTCGTCCGTTCTTCTAAACGGAGTTCACTGTCTCGGATAGCTTTTTTCAAAGTTTTTTCTCTTTTTGCTAAGGCTTCAACCCTTTCTAAAATCTGACATGCCATGGCCGCGTCATCATCAGTTCGATTTTTCAAAGTCTTTAAGCTAGATGTAACTTCCTTTATGACGAACTTATCATTATTTTCCGAAAGGGCAGGCGACAGCATGACTTGCTCGTCTTCACTCAACCCTTCTAAAATTTTCTCATAAGCTGATGAAATTTCTTGTAACTCATCCTTTAACTGTTCAATATTCGCTAAAGATTCAGGGAAGTAATGTTTCTGTACTAAAGAGAACGGTAAGATATGCCCTTTCCACCCTTCCTGAACTTCTACCTCTTTTCCCTTTCGTTTCTTTATGACCATATTCGGGTCTACTTGTTTTACAGCTTCTATTCCCTCACTCTGAATAATTTCTAAATCGTTAGCGATTTCTTGATATTGTTGATAAAACAGTTCATACCCAGCATATGGGTCAACAAGCGGAATGGTTTGGAATCGTTGAAATAAGTCTTTTGTCAAATCATCTTCGGTCTTGATAACAGGAAGTGATTCGGCTTGTTGAACCAGCGTTTTCTTCAACATATCCCCTACATCGTCAAAGCGTGATGTATAATTTTCCAAGAAAGCTTGTACATCCGCATCATGCCATACTCCATCTTTTATATCAGCCTGGCGCAGAGAAGCGTATTTTCCATCACTAATAAATAAAGCCGATTTCAAGTTCTTGAACTGCTGCCAATACTCAGAAAAATTCTGTAATTCACATTCCGGGATGCCTCCAAACATGGTTGCATAGATATCCCAGTGTTCTGCCTCTTCTGACGAATCAACATATCGAGGAATATTCAGATTGTAGCCATTAGCTCTAATTTCTTCCTTAGTAACGACACGAGCATATTGGGGTACATCCTTCCGAGCTACAAAAGTATCTACAATTTTCCGGATATCGCAAGCCCTTAATTTATTATTTTTCCCTTCTTTAATAAACCCATGGGATGCATCAATGATGAGAACATCCGACGCTTCCCGTTTCTGTCGTAAAACCATGATAATCGTGGGAATCCCTGTACCAAAAAAGATATTGGCAGGCAAACCGATGATGGCTTCAATGTTATCATTTTCAATGAGATTTTTTCGGATTTCTCCTTCTTCTCCACCTCGAAAAAGGACGCCATGAGGCAGGACAATGGTCATGATTCCATTAGGACGCAAGTGGTATAAATCGTGTAATAAGAAAGCATAATCGGCCTTCGACTTGGGAGCCAGTCCATAGCGGCTATATCGGGGATCACTTTCTTTCCCTGAAGGGTCCCACTGCTGAGAATAAGGCGGATTGGATACAACAGCGTCAACATAAAGAGGATGATAGGTCCCAACAGGATCGCTTTCATCAAACATGGGCCAATCATCTTCTAACGTATCACCATTGCGGGCTGTAATATTGCCGGGAATAATACCACGCATGACGAGATTCATACGCGTCAAGTTATACGTATTCTGCTTCAATTCCTGTGCATAATAATGAATCTTATCCGGTTCATTCATATATTTTACAACAGCATGACCAATAGTGATAAGTAATGAACCGGATCCTGACGTCGGGTCGTATATATCAATGTTATCTCGCCCACGCAGATAATGAGCAATAATATCTGCCATTAAACAGGATACTTCATGAGGCGTGTAAAATTCACCTGCTTTTTTACCCGCATTGGCGGCAAACTTATCTAAAAGGTATTCATAAATAAATCCTAAGACATCATAATCCATCTTTTGGTCCATAGGGATATCATCAATAAGATGAATCAAGTCACTGACGGCTTTTGTCTGCGATTTAGCCGTATCCCCTAAATTTTTGAGACCTGTTTCCAAGGTGTTAAAAATATCTTTAAAAACCTCTTTATAGGTCGGTGAAATCAGACGGGTAAAGGATGATAAAGCCGTGCGGACATTATCGATACTGAAATCGCTTCCCATATTAATCCAAGTGGAGAACAAATCCTTATAGCTGATGAAATACCCTAAATTGTTCTGAAGCAGCTCTAAACTATCCGAATCGTTTTCATTAACATAATCTCGTATAATCTCTGCCGTATAATCATTAGAATAAAGGAAACGTTCTTCCTGTTCTGACAGATATTTATAAAAAATGAAACCCAAAATATAGTCTTTATACTCGTTGGCTTCAATTTTCGACCGCATTTTATTAGCTGATTCCCAAATTTTAGCAGCTAATTGCTGTTTATTCATAACTAACATCCTTCCTCACGCAAAAACTTAAATTATGTCCTTATTATATCATTAACGGTGAATTCTTACATCTCAAAATACAATAGTCAATACGATAGCAAAAAAACTGCCGCCCAAAGCCAAAGCTCTGTGCGGCAGCACTTTTCTCTTTATTCCTCTATTCCAGCAGACATCGCAATACATTCAGTCCCCGCTTGATGATGCGGCGGACTTTGCTTTTTTCGATGCCGTATTTTTTCGAAATGTAATCGTAGGTTTGGTTGTGTATGTAATGCGCGACAATGAGCGTCCGCTGTGTTTCATTCAGTTTGTTCAGGGCTTTCCACACCTGTTCTTTCCGATCTTTTTTTAGCAGACAGTGTTCCGGCGTCTCTTCCTCCGGGGCAGCACAGTTATAGGGAAAATCGGTGACGATATCCGATTCGACGATGTTTTTCTGGACGCGTTTCAAATAACATTGTTTCCGGTAGCTTTCATATTCAAAGGCATTGTGAACCGCCGCCAGCAATCGCCGTTGTACGTTGTTCGTCTTGTAGTCTTTCGGATTGTCTTGTTTGTTCAGGTCAAAAGTGAAAATACAATCGACGATAGCATGGTCAGCTGTTGAGATAGCTTCTTCAAGCGATTCATAATACATATAATATTTTTTTACATATTTACGGATTAAGGGTTCAAATTCATGCAATAAGAACAAAACAGCTTCGTGGTTTCCGTGTTGTGCTTCACGCACACAATGTCTCAATGATATTGTCACGTAATCCTCTCCTTACCTTAAAATCAAATTAAGACCTCTTTTCCTCATATATCTTAGCAAATTCTAATCTTTGAAAAAACGAGAAAATACCCTGGGCAGACAGGCTGCCCAAGGCATATATACGGTTACGCTTATTCGAGCGTTTCGACTTTACGGGTTACGATCTGGCTCGACTTGAGTCCTGTCAGATTACCGCCTTCCGTCGTAGCAAAAATCTTGCTGTCGACGATGGCTTTTGCGGCAGTATCGACGGTTGCCTTAGTCAAGTCCGCTTTCGGATTGGAAATGGAGTAGCTGACGTTTTTGCTGATTCCATCAACAAAAGTGAGCTGCAGCGTCTTCGTTTCCGATTTGATGGCCATGGTAATTCCTCCTTTCTTTGGTATGGTGAG
>OLPH01002193.1_pt1 | contig 16783 bp, 16 predicted proteins | sample 1672951 | NCBI WGS metagenome assembly OLPH01 (sample SAMEA3136740, study PRJEB25190) | human gut metagenome | reverse complement strand
AGCCCCCCTCGGCTCGTAAAAAATGGTCCCGCTCGGGGTCTTCGTAGGGGACGGCCAAAGGGCGGCCCGCCGTGAATCCTGTACATAACCGGAATTTATGACGAGCGGTACTCGGCTATAATACAATCTATCAAAGAGGTGAAAAATGTGTACATCAAAGATTTATCTGTTTATAACTTTAAAGGAATCGACCATTGCCAGCTTTCTTTTCAGCAAGGCTTTAATTTAATCATTGGTGAAAATGGTAAAGGAAAAACCTCTTTGTTGGAAGCCGTAGCTATTGGTATCAGCGGGTTTGTTTCTGGAGCTCATGGGGAAGGCATACATCCTCGGAATTTTTTATCCGATGAAGCACGGACTGTATATATCTTGCAGGGTGATGGGGCTTGTGAACCCGTTAATTATTGGCCGAAAGTCGAAATAACTGCAGATATAAACGGTCAAACTTATCAATGGGAACGTTCCAAATCTAATTATAGAGCGCAGACAAAAACAACTCCCCGTGATATTTATCATCTGGCAGAAGCCTTGACGACAAATCCGGAAGCCGTTTTACCCGTTATTTGTTATCAAAGTGCTGGCCGAGTATGGTCCCAAAAACGAAAAAAAGCAGAACGCACTTTTTCACGCAAAAAAAGCAGCCGTGTCGCCGGGTATATCGACTGCATGAGCGATGAGGCTAGCATGAAATTGATGTTAGAATGGTGTTCAAGGATGGAACAAATTGCTTGGCAAAATGGTACACCTGTGAGAGAGTATGAGGCTGTGAAGCAGGCCGTTGCCAAGGCAATGACGAAATTGGAAAACGAATCTATCCGAATTTTTTATGATAAAAGGTCTGAAGAACTTATGTATCAGAAAGAGGGAGTAGTCGTTCCGATTTCTGTGCTGAGTGCAGGATATCAGTCCTTGATTTGGATGATTTTTGATATTGCTTATCGCATGGCAACACTAAATCCTTTTTTAGCCGAAAAAATTTCCCAGACACCCGGCCTGGTCTTAATTGACGAATTGGATGTACATTTACATCCACGGTGGCAGTGGCAAGTAATTGATGTATTACGCCATGTTTTTCCTAACGTGCAATTCATTGCTACTACTCATTCGCCTATCATCATTGCATCGGCTAAAAATGTATGGTGCATTGATATAGAACAGATAGATCAGCCTAAAACGTCCATGAGCGGCTATGGGTTAGAAATAGATTATATTTTGAAGAAAATCCAAAATGCGACAGATTTACCTAGTTCTGTTGAAGATTTACTCAAAGCTTTTTACCAGTGTATTGATAAAGAAGATTTTTCTCAAGCAAAAGTCATTTTGTTACAATTGGAACAGGACATAGGCAGAGACAGTCCGCTGGCTGTTAAAGCGAGAGAACGTTTGGACCTAGAAATCGCTTTGATGGAGGAGTGAAATGCGCTATATTGAAAAACATGCGGAACCTAAATCTTTAGCGGAATATAAAAAGCAAGTAAATGCATACTATGATGGATGCAATAAGGCTGACATCAGAAAGCGATTATTGGAAGATCAAGGATATCTTTGTGCGTATTGTATGCGTCGTATTTATGATGAGAGTTCTGTTGATGGCGGAGTTCCTCCCATGAAAATTGAACATTGGTTTCCCGAAAGTCAATGTTCAGAATTTCAAAAATTAGATTTTAGAAATATGTTAGGCGTTTGCATGGGCAATGCAGGTCAACCTTATTCGTGTACTACTTGTGATTCTCATCGCAAAGATAAAATGTTGACAATCAATCCGTTAGATAAAAATTTAGTTCAACAAATCCAATATGAAAGTCATACAGGAAAAATTTATTCTGAGAACGAACAAATCAATGAGGATTTGAATGATACCTTGAATCTGAACTATGAAGGCAGCGACTTTAGTTTATGCCGAAATAGATACAATGCTCTTGAAACCTGTAAAGATAAACTTAATGCAATGCGAAAAAATAAGCCAGGTGATTGGCTTAAAAGCTCTTTAGAAAAATTACTTAATATCTATGAAAACAAGGATAAAGAGGGAAAATATAAGGAATATTCTGGGATTGTAATTTGGTACCTCAAGAAAAAACTGAGGCGCTAATCGCATAGGATTACCATTGTAGGAGCCGTCACAAAAGGAGAGTCACCTTCGGATTCAGATGCCGCTGCGCGGCAACAGATTCAAACTAACAACGACGCTTCGGGAAACCCTCAGCGCGTAGCGGGTCGCCTTCACAGGGAGGCTACTGAGAAACTCCCAATCTCATGCTTTAGCAAGCAATATATAGTAGTTATCACTGTATTTATATCTGTATATGGTATGCAAAAGCTTCGCATGAGGACTTTTTCAGCGGCCTCTTCACAGGACGGCCCCTACGGATGCCGCTGCGCGGCAACAAACTCAAACTGACCACATCGCCTCGAGTACCCCTCGGCTCGTAAAAAATGGCCCCACTCGGAGCCTTCGTAGGGGACGGCCAAAGGGCGTCCCGCTCAGAATAGTGGCTACATTCGTAACAGACCTAATGGAGATGATTTTATGAATCAACATTTTATAACTCAAATACATATCAATAAAGTACGGCACTTACAGAATATCACCATCCCATTGTCAGAAATGACTTGCAAACACCTGATTCTGACTGGGAAAAACGGCAGCGGTAAAACCAGTGTCATGGAAGCGTTGAAGGCATATTTGTCTATATACACATCGAATCGTAGAGCTCTTCGTACAAAACAATATGTTACAGCTCAATTCAATGATGAAGATAGTATGCGAGCTAAAGTATACACGGGCGAATATATTTTTGCCTATTATGAAGCGGAACGAGGGTATATGGCACATAATGAAAAGAATGTATCCAAAGTTGATTTGAAGGAAAGGTATACTATCCAGGAACATCCAGGGCAGGAGTTTGTAAAATACATTTTGAATTTGAAAACAGTAGGGGCCATGGCGGAAGTTGGTGGGAAAAAAAAAAGAGCTGAAGAAATCAAAGAATGGTTTCAACGATTTGACCACGTTTTACAAATCATATTTGATGCGCCGCAAGCTCATCTGGACTTTGATATTGAAACCTTTGAATTTCATATCATCGTGCCTGGCAGAGAACCGTTTACCTTTGATACCCTTTCCAGTGGCTATGCAGCCGTTTTAGATATCGTTGTCGACTTGATGATGCGGATGGAAAAGAAAGCAGGCAAACGTTATGATTTAGAAGGCGTCGTCTTGATTGATGAAATCGAAACACATCTGCATTTAGAGCTACAGAAAAAAATTATGCCGATATTGACAGGCATTTTCCCGAATATTCAGTTCATCGTGACGACACATTCTCCGTTCATTTTAAATTCTATCGAGAATACCGTCATTTATGATTTGGCTAATCATATGTTAGTCAATACTCCAGAAGGCCTTTCAAATATTCCTTATGATGGAATTGTAGAAGGCTATTTCAAGGCTTCGGTACTTTCTGATGAGCTACAGAAAAAATATGAAAGATATAAGCAACTGGCTTGCAAACAGGATTTAACCGATGATGATTATGAAGAAATTGCTGATTTGGAATATTATCTTGATGAAATTCCTGCCTATCTTGGGTTAGATTTTATGGCAGATTATAAAAAGCTCAAATTGGAATTATCGCAGAAGGAGTAAGTACAATGGTAAAATGTGATAAATCTCCGGTGCACCAGCTTCTTTAAAAGTTGAAAAATTGAAGGGCGAAAACGGCTCGTATCGTGGAGAAGATGTCGTAGAACAATTGAAGACTGATTTTCATGATAAATGCTATATTTGCGAACTGAAAGGGTTACAAGACCCTGAAATCGAGCACTTGGTCCCGCATAAAGGAAATCTTGATTTGAAATTTGATTGGAATAACCTTTTCTGGAGTTGTGGTCATTGCAATAGCATCAAAAATCAAAGAAAATATGATGGCAAGATTATTAATTGTTGCCAGGAAGACCCGGAATTGCATATTCAATTTCTGTATACTGACAATAATATAGATGTCAAGCCTTTAGATGACCATGAAGAAACGCAAATGACAGCCCAGTTAGTTGATGAAGTATTTAATCTAAGAAATACAGGAATGAGGGTTATCAAGTCAGCCCAGCGAATGAAAGCCTTACAGCGAGAAATGAATATATTTTTCAATGAATTGAAGCGTTATCAAGAAAATAAATCGGAAACTAATAAACGAAGAGTGGTTGTTCGATTGAAACGAAGCGCGGCGTTTGCAGCTTTCAAACGCTCGTATATCAGAAATAAAGATGAATATGCCGAATTTCAAGAATATGTGAGTCTTATGAAATAGAAAGGATTGACTATCTCTTTGGGGAAGTCTATATCACCCGGAACGTTGGAAAAGTGGACAGACATTTAAATTTTGGTTATAATTAAAATCGTAGATGTCTGCATGGGAAGATTGGCCTATATGCCATTTTCTGCCTTTGGGCAAGATCCCTATTTCTTTTAGCTAACGACGTAAAAAGGGCTTGTCATCGTTCGACAAGCCCTTTTACTATGACCCTATTATCAGGGGAGAATCAGAGGAGGAGCTGTTTTGGAGACGCTATCGACGAATGGGTCTATTTCTATCAAAAATAAATACAGCAATGAATTGTTGCCGATTGTTATGGTTATTGCTGATTATATTGCTATCTGGCTGGCCGAGTATGCATCTTATAGACTGCGGGACTTTCTCGTTCCCGAAACGCATTTCCATCTCTCCTGGCTCAGTATCCACGTCATCATACCGGTCGTATACATCCTTTTTTTACAATTACATCATCTTTATACACGGCGTATGCAGTTCTGGCAGGTCATTTCCGGCCTTTTTAAATCCGTCTTTTATGCCGTAGCCTTACTAATCTTTTTCATCTACATCGCCCAGACGGCGGCATCGACGTCGCGCCTCTTCGTGGCTTTACTGTGGCTGACTTCTTTTGTTTTCCTCGTGGCAGAACGCTACTTCGTCAAACATATCCTGGGGCATTTTAAGCTGCTCCAGCTGCCGGTCCTGATCATGGGGGCCGGCAAGACGGCGGCCATCGTCCTCGAATATTTCAAGAAAGATACGGGCATCAGCTACGATTTCATCGGCTACCTCGAAGACAACACGCCGGAAGCGTCCGTTGCCGCCAGGATGCCCCATTTGGGGCGTTTTGCCGATGCGGAACAGGTCATCCGCGAAAGCGGCGTTCAGCATGTCATGGTCATCGCGCCGGGCCTGAGCAATGAAGCCGTCCAGGACATCGTCTACCGCGTCCAGCCTCTGGTGAAGAAAGTTGCCTTCATCCCCGACATGGGCAGCCTGCCCCTGGCGACGCTCGACACGGAAAGCCTCATCGACGGCCACATCGTCGCCCTTAGCTTTCGCAACAACCTGGCCCTCTGGTACAACCGCGCTATTAAGCGCGTCTTCGACGTCATCTGCACGACGCTTGGCATCATTTGCCTGTCGCCGCTTTTCCTGGCCATCGCTCTCTGGATCTATAAAGATTCGCCGGGACCGATCATCTTCAAGCACTGCCGCGTTGGCCGGGACGGCAAAGAATTCAACTGCTACAAATTCCGCAGCATGTGCGTCGATGCCGACGTAAAATTGAAGGAACTCCTCGAACGCAATCCGGAAGCGCGCAAAGAATGGGAAACGGAATTCAAACTGAAGAATGACCCGCGCATCACCAAGAGCGGCGCCTTCTTGCGCAAGACCAGCCTGGACGAACTGCCGCAGGTCTTTAACGTCCTCAAGGGTGAAATGAGCCTCGTCGGCCCGCGGCCCATCATTCAGGATGAAGTCCCCAAATACGGCCCGTACATCAAAGACTTCTACATGGTCCGCCCCGGCGTCACCGGCATGTGGCAAACCAGCGGACGCAGTGATACGACGTATGATGAACGCGTTCAAATGGATACCTGGTATGTACGCAACTGGAATGTCTGGTTTGACATCGTTTTGATTTGGCGAACCATTGCAGTTGTCGTGAAACACAAAGGCGCGTACTGATAGAACACTTTCTTGCCAATTCAAAAGTATATGGTTGCCAACCGTATTTTTTTGAATGGGCAGATAAAGCATTGGTTGTTTAAAGGATTATCTAATGTCCCCTTTAAAATTTGATTGGAACAATCTTTTTTGGAGCTGCAGTCACAGCAACAGCATAAAAAAATTAACAAAACATGATGAAAATATCATTACCTGTTGCTAAGAGGATTCAGAAAATCAGAGCCGTTAAGAGACTCAAAAATGAAAGGGTGAGATATATAATCTGCGCGATAAAAATGCAGGAAGAACGGAAAGAAGAAATTAAGGAAGGTATTGAGCAAGGTCAGCACTTGGCTAATGAACGTTGGGGAATTTTGGTGAATCTATTACTGAAAAAACGGTATGATGATACGGATAAAGCAGATGAAGATGCAGAATTTCGAGAAAAATTATTTAAAGAATATAGAATAGATAAGACTCTCGGTGTATAGCGAATGCCATAAATCTTCTTGTCAAAACGTTTGCAGAAGAAATGGCTGGGTGATATACTAAGTTTTAGTTAATATGAGAAAAAATCACGCATTATTGCTGTGCTTTTTAGAGAGGTGAAGACGATATGTTGTGTCAATTTTCAGTAAAAAATTTTCGCTGCATTAAAAACGAAATTACGTTGGATATGCAAGCCGCAAATATCAACGAAAAAAAAGAAAGTCTATTGGTAGATAAAGACGGTGAAAAATTTCTTCCGTTGTCTGTTATATATGGACCAAACGGCGGTGGTAAATCTACTGTTTTGGATGCAATATATAGTCTTTGTGCAAAAGTGATGCGACCTGTTTTAGCCGCTAATGATAATGAATTGAAAAATGAATCTTTTAATGCACAGATTCAGCCGTATCATTTTGATGAGGCGGGACAAAAAAAGAGTACAGATTTTGAAATTTACTTTCGCACAGAAAACTATGAATATCAATATAGTCTTAGCGTTTTTGCATCTCGAATTATTGAAGAAAGTTTGTACCATAAAAGAATCAATGGGCGTCAATATACGAAAATATTTTCACGTAATTCCCAGGGAGAACTTTTGCTAAAAGGTTCTTTGCGTGGGTATTCAGCAAAAGGGATTTCTGAAACATTGCCATTACTTTCCTATTTGGCAATTACTCATTTGGAAAATCCTACCGTAAAGGCTGTTATGGATTGGTTTCAGCATGAAGTACTGTTTTTGGATTATAAACGGAATGATATGGAACGGTATATGAATCTTCCTGATGATTCCCAAATGAAAAAAATTATCCTGAATGTTTTCCAGGGAATGGGGTTGGATATCGTTGATTATCGTATTGAAAAGACGGAAGATCCAAAACTAATAAAAATATATACGATTCATCAGGTAAATGGGAAAAAATATGAACTTGATTTACATGGTGAATCAAGCGGTACAATTAAAATCTTTAATAGCATTCCTTTTATCATTAGTATATTGCTGCATGGCGGTACGTTAATTGTAGACGAATTAGATGCCAAACTGCATCCCATGCTGCTGCAGTATATTATTCAGCTATTTAATGATCCAGATATTAATAAAGGGAGAGGGCAATTGATTTTTACCTCACAAGATATCATGACGATGACATCTGAAAATTTTAGGCGAGATGAGATATGGTTTGCTGCTAAAAACATTGAAGAAGCAACTCAGGTCTATTCATTGGTTGAGTTTAAGGATGTTCGAGGTAAGGGAATCCGAAGGGATGCCAGTTATAATAAACAATATATGGAAGGACGTTATGGAGCCGATCCATTTTTACGTAAGCTCGTAGAATGGGAGGTAACGGATTGAATCGGAACAGACATGGAAGAAAGAAACGCAAAGTTGCAACACGTGAGCCAGTAGAAAATATGTATTATATTTTTTGTGAAGGGGAAAAGACAGAACCATTATATTTTAGCGAAATGGCAAATGTGATTGCTCATAATGCGATTTACAAAAATCTCGTTAATATTGTTGTAAAAGGTACCGGTTTGAATACGACGGGTATCCTAGAATATGCTCGTGACTTTGCCAGGAAAAATAAAATTAAACAAGGCCATATTTGGTGTATTTTTGATAAAGATGACTTTCCTGATGCAAAATTCAATTCTGCTCCTCAGATGGCAAAACAATACACGGAAGAATCTTCATCTTCAGTCGAATATCACATTGGCTGGTCTAATCAATGTATTGAATATTGGTTTTTACTGCATTTTTGTTATTTAGATGCTAATATAAACCGAGAAGATTATCAAAAACAGCTTAGTAACTACTTTCAACAAAACAATCAATTATCTTATGCAAAAAATTTGGATAACTTATTTAGTCTTTTAACGCAATATGGAACCCCAAGCAAGGCAATACGGTGGGCAGAAAAAATACTTAGTCAATATGAAGAAGATACAGTTTTGCAACATCCATCGGAAATTACGCCGGGGACTACTGTACATATATTAGTTCGAGAACTTGCTAAATATTTTCCAGATGAAATAAAGAGTAGATATTTAGGATGAACAACTTACGACGAACGGTTCCATAGTGCATAAATCCGTAAAATATGGTAAACTAAAAAGAACCGCCGCACAAAGTGCACATTATATTAAATGTTAAGAAGAAATTTCTACAAGTGAAAGAGGTCAAAATCGTGTCTATAAAAATTATCGTCGCAGCTCACAAAAAGTACTGGATGCCGACGGATCCGATTTATTTGCCCGTCCATGTTGGGGCGGAAGGGAAAAATTCTATCGGTTATACACCGGATAATACAGGTGACAATATCAGCAGTAAAAATCCAAATTTCTGTGAACTTACCGGTTTATACTGGGCGTGGAAGAATCTAAATGCCGATTACATCGGTCTTGTCCACTACCGTCGCTATTTTACGCGCAAAGAAGTCCATAATATCGAAGCCAAGAGAGACCAGATATTGACAGAAAAAGAATGGCAGCAGCTCTTGGCTGAGCATCCCGTCATCGTGCCGGACAAGCGGAGATACTACATCGAGACGAACCGTTCCCATTATAACCATGCCCACCATCGGGAAGGGCTGGATATAACGGAACAGATTATCAAAGAACAGTATCCGGCATACCTTCCTGCTTTTGAAAAAGTCATGAATCGCACCTGGGCCCATATGTTTAACATGTTCGTCATGCGACGTGATCTTTATAACGACTATATGCAGTGGATGTTCTCTATTCTTTTTGAACTGGAAAGACGGGGCGACATCACGGGCTGGGATACCTATGAATCCCGTATCTACGGCTTTGTTAGCGAACTTCTCCTCGACGTTTGGCTCGAACACAACCACATCGACTATGCGGAACGGAACGTTTCCTTCATGGAAAAACAGGATTGGATTAAAAAGGGCGGGGCTTTCTTAAAACGGAAAATCTTTGGCCGATAGACGTATAAAAATTTGTTGAAGAACTCACATGAGAAACAGCGGTTTGGAGTGCTGAAATGCCGAAATATATGATATATTTGAATGATAGTCGATTTATGGAACAGATATAAGTAAATCAGGGGATGAAAGATATGGCGACAACGGTGAATAATGCATTTGCAGAATTTATGAAGAAAGAGGTTAATCTTGATCAAGAAAAAACAAAAACGGCTCGTTCGAGTAGGGATAATTTGATTGATAATATAAAAAGGTTTAGTGGTGATACAAATTTTTTTGCAGTATATAAAGATAAAGTCCTGAGATTTGGTTCATTTGAACGCCGCACAAAGATTAGGCCGATTGATGATATAGATTTGATGTTATGCTTGTCAGGAGAAGGTACACGAACATATATACAATCGGGAAACGTATTTTATATAAATGGTAGTGGCTCTGATTCTAGAAATGGATTAATGACAGATAATACAAAGTATTTGAATTCTACAAAAGTGATTAATCGCTTTATCACTAAATTATCAGACTTACAAGATTACAGTAAAGCGGAAATGCACAAAAATCATGAGGCGGCTACACTTCAATTAAAATCATATACATGGAATTTTGACATTATTCCTTGTTTTTATACAGATACTGATTTCTATTTGATACCAGATGGTTCTGGAAATTGGAAAAAGACTGATCCTAGGATAGATAATGAACGTATTACAAATATAAATCAAAAGCACAATGGGAAATTACTTGACCTGATTAGACTTGCAAAATATTGGAATAATAGAAAAGTTACTATTAGAATCGGATCATATTTGTTGGAATGCATGATTCTTCAGAAATATGAAAGTAAAGAAGCATTTGAAAAATGGTGGATAGATTTAGAATTCAGAGATTTGCTGAAGTATTTATCTTCGGCCATATTATCAGATGTAGACGATCCTAAAGGAATACAAGGAAATTTGAATTTCTTTTGTTGGGATGATAGATGTAAAATAAGTGAGGCTTTGACAAATGCATATAATAAGGCTGTAGAAGCTTCAAATATGGAAATTAATGATAAAGAGCAAAAGGGTGCTATTACGAAATGGAGAGAAGTGTTAGGAAATGATTTCCCAGAATATACAGGTGAGCAAGGCACATGAACAGAGAGAAAGAAAAAATGTCAATTAATTCATATTTGGAAGAAACTGCTTCTAATCTGATAATTAAAGGTAATGAGAGATTATTTTAGCAAGTATGAATCTGTTAATCTGAAAGAAATAAAGGTATTTGGTTCGTATCAACGGGATACTAATCTTCCACAAGCAGTTGATTATGAAACAGATGTGAATATTATGCTTGTAATGAATAACGACGGTGTAACTCCTCAAACATATTTGGATAGAGTGAGAAGGGGGGTGGAAGCAAAATATTCAACATCACAGATTCGACAATCATCATCAACGGTTGTACTCCAAATGCTGCATATCAAATTTGAAATTACGCCAGCGATTATGGATGGGGGACTGTATAAAATAAAAAATAATCTCAATGAATGGATATATACATTTTGCGCTACAGATTTTAGTAATCTTACAATAGCAAATAAAAATAACCATTATATGATAAAACCATTACTCAGTTTATTAAAGTACTGGAATATTTCCAAAAATTGCAAGGCATTTAGTTCATAAGGGCTAGAAAAAATAATAGTTAATTATTATCAGCCAAGTCAATATCAAGAATATGATTTGAAAAAGTATTTATTAACAGGCATGAATAAATTGTACAACCTGTCTACATATAATTATCAGAAGGAAAGATTGGACAGGGCGATATATAATATACAGGCAGCTATAAAGGATGAAAGAAAATATTCTTCGTGTGTAATGAGTGAGATTAAAGAAGTGATAGGAGAATTGTAATGTCTAATGGAATTACAACGAGACAAAATGAAGATAATTCAATTGCTATGTTGGCAGCACAAAGACACCTGTATAGAGATGTAAAGAAATATAATACCGTTTCAGTGGCATTATCGATATGGATACCGTTTGCATTATCTGTAATCCTTTTATTCATTCCAGAAAATAGAGAATGGAGATATACATCATATATATTGTCTATAGTTAGTATGGGCATCAGCTTTGTTATTGATCAATATATCGAAGAAAAGAAACAATTAGCGGCATTTATTCAACAAAAGTTTGATGTATATGTATATGATATGCCGTGGGATAGAAGAATTTTTGGAAAGAATAAAAATGTTGCTCATGAAATAGCAACTTATTCAAAGAAAATTTTGAGTAATCTCAAGGAAAAAAAGCAACTGAAAGATTGGTATACACATGGTGTTGATGAAAAAAATACCATAGATGGAATTTTAGCGTGTCAAAGAGAAAATTTGGGATGGGATGTTGGGCTTAGAAAAAGGTTCAGATTAGCAAGTATAACTTTAATTATAATTCTATTTTTTGCCATCCTTGCAATGGGATTATGGAAAAACGAAAGAATTATAGAAATGTTATGGAGACTAGCATTTATTACCCCAATGCTAAAATGGTTATTAGATACAATAAAAAAGTTAAATAAAGATATAAGTACATTACAAGAACTCGATGGTGATATTAATAATAATGAAACAAAAACAATGGAAGACTTACAAGATATTCAAAAAGTGATTTTTTACCATAGAAAAGAGTGTTATACTATTCCAGAGTGTATATACAAAATATTTAGGGATAATGATGAAGATAGAGCCTATAGAGAATCAAGGATGTAAAAATAATATTTATCAGATTGATGCTAGCTTCTTTCGGCCAGTTGGTTAGCGTATTGTAGCCGATTCAGAGTTTTGCAGCACAGTCATGTACGCTTAGATTTTTGTGATTTTGGGTAGCAACGGACTGTATTTAGTTTAACTGCTTGTCGTGTTGCTTTTCATGGTGAAATTCTCTTAAAGTTAGTTATATCTATTGTACTATGTGATGCCTGTATATAGAATTTCTCATTTTAGTTTGTACTATTTATATGCTAGTACTATAGCATGTATTTAATATTAAAAATAGCTATAGAGTTTTTAGATAAAATTTAACATTAATTTATATGTTTAATGTTATGTATGATTATAAAATATTAAATATGAAAACAATAGGAGGGTGATTTTTAAAATGAAGTTGTTCACAGTAGGACCTACTCAAATGTTTGATGAAGTAAAAAAAATTGGGGGAGAACAAGTTCCATATTTTCGTACTGATGAGTTTTCAAAATTAATGCTTGATTCAGATCAATTATTGCATAAATTTATGAATGCGGGGGAAAATGCCAAATCCATCTATTTGACAGCTTCTGGAACTGGAGCGATGGAAGCAACTATTATGAATTGCCTGCAAAATGATGATAATGTTCTTATTATTAATGGCGGTACATTTGGTCATCGTTTTGTTGATTTATGTAAACGTTATGATATTCCTCATGAAGTTATTACATTAGAACCAGGTGAAGCTTTAACGAAGAAACATTTAATGAAATATGAAAATAAGGGGATTACAGCACTTTTGGTTAATGGTAATGAAACCTCGACCGGACAACTCTATGATTTAGAGATGCTTTCAGAATTTTGTAAACGCAATCATGCTTATTTCATAGTAGATGCAATTAGTACTTTCTTGATAGACAAATTTGATATGAAAAAAAATAATATTGATGCTGTAATCATTAGTTCTCAGAAGGGACTCTGTATTGCTCCAGGACTATCCATTGTTGTATTGAGTGAACGAATTATTCAAGAACGTGTAGAAAATAACAATTTAAAAGCATTATATTTTAATTTTAAAGACTATCTTATTAATTTTCAGCGAGGACAAACACCTTATACGCCCTGCGTTGGAATTTGTGTAGAAATGAATACAGCCTTACATCTTATTGATAATATGGGATTAGATAATTGGTTGCAACATATTGATGAAGTGGCAAAAGATTTCCGCAGCCGCATCAAAAATTTGCCAGTATCCATTCCGATATTCACACTTGGCAACGCTGTTACGCCTATTATTTTTAAGGAACCTATTGCAAAAAAGATTTTTAATATTTTAAAAGATAAATATGATATTTTTGTTAATCCAACTGGTGGTAGTCGAGATGAGTATGTATTGCGTATTGCCCATATTGGTGCAATTAATGTGAAAGATAATGAAATGCTTGTTGACTTATTAGCGAAAACAATTGTAGAGGTTGACTAATATGAAAAAGGTCATAACATATGGAACCTTTGATTTATTTCATCAAGGTCATTATAATTTGTTAAAACGCGCGAGATCATTAGGAAATTATCTTATTGTCGGGATAACTTCTGAATATTTTAATAAGTGCAGAGGCAAGTTTAATGTTCAAGATTCGTTGATGACTCGAATTGAAAATGTTAAAGCTACTGGCTTTGCCGATGAAATCGTCGTTGAAGAATATTTTGGGCAAAAAATTGATGACGTTAAAGAATACAATATTGATATTTTCGCTATTGGTTCTGATTGGATAGGACATTTTGACTATCTTTCAGAATATTGCAGAGTTGTTTATTTAGAAAGAACAAAGGGAATTTCTAGTACTCAACTGCGAAATGCTCATAATCAACGGCTAGGTATTATTGGTAGTGAAGAAATATTGCCTCGTTTTATCGATGAAATGAAGTATGTTAGTGGCGTAGAGATTGCGGGAATCTTACCATCTCAAAAATCTATTGCTGCAAGATACTCTGAATTAGCAAGTTTTCAAGACTATCAACAGTTACTTTCTGAAGTAGATGCAGTCTATATTAATTTGCCTCTAAGCCAGCGCTTTTTGTACATAAAGCAAGCGTTGCAGGCAGGGAAACATGTATTAACAGAATTTCCCTTTTGTCAAGATTATGATCAGGCTAAACAAACAGTAGATTTGGCTATTAAAAAGAATATTATATTAATGGAAGGGTTGAAAACTGCTTATTGTCCAGCTTTCTGTAAGTTGATTTCGTTAGTAAAAAGCGGTTTAATTGGCAGAATTTTAAATGTTGAAGCACGTTTTACACAGATTTTAGGTGAAAAACTAGCAGATCAAGTTCGACTTGCTGGTGGTAGTGTAACTTCTCTAGGTGCGTATCCTCTATTAGCAATATTTAAATTGTTTGGCACGGATTTTAAAGACATTCAGTTCCTATCCCATATGGAAAATGGTATTGATGTTTTTACTAAAATGAATATTATTTATGAAAATGCTGTTGCTTCTGGAACAGTGGCTATCAATGCCAAGTCTGAAGGAAATCTTGTTATTACAGGTACGAAGGGATATGTGTATGTACCGGCACCATGGTGGAAAACAGAGTTTTTTGAGGTTCGATATGAAGATATGAATCGAAATAATAAATACTTTTACAAATTTGAAGGTGAGGGGCTTAGATATGAACTAGTTGAGTTTGTGAGAAGTATTAATGAAAAAAGAACTGATAATATTTGGTTGACGAATAAAGAAATTTTAGCTGGCAGTAAAGTAATGGACTTATTTTTGCAAGGTTTTCATAGAATTGAGTTTTAAAATGAGGAGAGAAAAGATTGTTAGATAATAAGTTTTTCGAACCTGAAAAAATTAATGACTACTATGTTGATAAAAACATGAAAAAAGTTTGGGCCTGTGAAATAGATTTATTAGAGAAATTTATTCGGGTTTGTGAAAAATATAAATTGAAATATTATATGGCGGGAGGTTCGTTGATTGGAACAATTCGTCATCAAGGCTTTATTCCTTGGGACGATGACATTGATATTGATATGTTTCGTGATGATTATGAAAGATTTTGTGAAATAGCCCCGAAAGAATTTAATGGCAAGTATTTTTTTCAATCTACATATACGGATAAGCATTACGTAAGACCTCATGTACAAATTAGAAATTCAGAAACAACTGCTATTATGGATCATGAAAAAGGGTTACCTTTTAATCAGGGAATTTTTATTGATATTTTTCCGTTGGATGCTGTTCCTCGAAACAAAGTAAAACAAAAAATTCAGTCTACGATTATGTTTTATATGATGAATTTTTTGAGAGCAGGTATTATGGTCAATCCTAAATTTAATCAAAGTTTCTTTAAAAATATTGCACATTATATTGCTGTCCCTTTTTTTAAGTTAATAGATTTTCATGTGTTTTTTAAATGGTTTGAAAAAGTAGCTACATATTATGATCATGATAAATCATTGTGTGTTGGCGAGATATCTTTTGATTATCGAGATAAATGTATTTGGAAAAGAGAATGGTTTGATGAAATAATTTTAAAACCCTATCACGATTTAATGGTTGCAGTCCCTAAAGATTATGATAAAGTACTTACGAAGACTTTTGGTGATTATATGACACCTGTGCAAGATCCTTCTTATCATAGCCATATCATATTTGATACCAAGATTTCTTATAAGAAAAAATTACAAGAGCTATTCGGAATTGATTAGGAGTGTTCAGCTATGAAAGAAATGAGTCTTCGGGAAATACAATTGGATGTATTAGCAATTTTAATTTCATTTTCAGAATTTTGCGATAATTATAAGTTACGTTTTAATTTAGCAGGAGGTACTTTATTAGGTGCAATTCGACATCAAGGATTCATTCCATGGGATGATGATATTGATGTTTGTATGCCTAGACCTGACTATGAACGATTTTTTCAATTAGATCATACTTTTTTTCAGGAGAAAGGTTTTTATGTACAGAAAGGTGCATATGGAAAAATATCTGACATCCATACAAAATTAGTGTCTCAATTTCGGCTAGATGATAAATACGTTACAATGGATATTTTTCCTATTGATGGACTGCCGGATAGCCTTGACGAAGTAAAAAAAATATATCAAAAAACTAATTTTTATCGTGAAATTTATCGATTAAACAATGCAAAAATAGGTGAGGCAAAGACTTTTACAAAAAAAATTGTGAAACCATTCTTTATTTTAGGCGCACGACTTATTGGAGAAAAATATTGTATTAATAAGCTAAGGGAAATTTCTAGTCATTATGATTATAATACATCTAAATATGTAGGAGCTGTAACTTGGGGACTATATGGCGTAGGTGAAAGAATGCTGAAATCAGAGTATGAAAAAACTATTATGGTGAATTTTGAAGGGAAAAAGTTTCCGACGTATTCTTGTTGGGATTCTTATCTGAAGGGAATTTATGGAGATTATATGAAAATTCCCCCTGTTGAAAAAAGGCAAACTCATCATATGAAAGTGTTTGAAGTATAAGGGAGAGATTTATGAATATAGCTGTAATTTTTGCTGGCGGTACTGGCAAGCGTATGAATACAAAATCGAAACCTAAGCAATTTCTTGAAATGCATGGAAAACCAGTCCTTATTTATACGTTGGA
>OLPH01002187.1_pt1 | contig 16808 bp, 10 predicted proteins | sample 1672951 | NCBI WGS metagenome assembly OLPH01 (sample SAMEA3136740, study PRJEB25190) | human gut metagenome | reverse complement strand
CAGTCGCTGGGTTCGGGTAGAGCTTCACCTGCTGCGTGACGGTCGTCTCCACGCCTGTGTGATCCACAAACGTTGCCTTCACTTCGGTAGCACCCTTGACGACAAACTGCTTCGTGGCAAGGATATCCTCTCCGTTGGCTGTGAGGGCGGTCAGCTCGCATTGATCGTTCTTGCCCGTAGCTTGAACTGTCAAGGGAGTTCCATAGGGTACAGCCTTGAGATCTACGTTCTCGACAATCGAAATCGTACCATGCTCATTGCTCGTTAGGGTCACTGAGAAGGTTTGCTGTACGAAGGTCGTCTTGAGCAAAACATCTGCCGTGCCGACCGTACACTCAAAGGTCGCTAGACCCGTGTAGGGTGTCAGCTCGATCTCCGCTTCGCTGAGTAGCCACTTGTCTACCTTGTAGCCCGTGGCAGGCTGTGCCGTGAAGATGATTTTGTCACCCTCCCTTGCCGTACTACCAGAGGTAAAGGGTGCACCTTCCTTTATGGCATTGAGGGTACCATTGCCGTCTGTGGTAAAGGTAATTCTATATTCAGGCTTTGACTTTTTGGAGAAGGTTGCCTTTACTTCAGTAGCACCTTTTACAACGAACTTCTTCGTCGCGAGGATGTCTGTGCCGTTGGCCGTAAGTGCAGTAAGCTCGTACCCCTCAGTTGGAGTAGCGGCAATCGTTAGCTCCGTGCCGTAGGGGACAGCGGTGAGATCGTCGGCTCCCGTAGCGGTAAGCGTACCTTCACCTTCCTTAGTCAGGGTCACGGTAAACGCCATCTTCGTAAAGGTTGCCTTTACTTCAGTAGCACCTTTTACAACGAACTTCTTCGTCGCTAGGATGTCTGTGCCGTTGGCCGTGAGAGCTGTCAACTTGTAGCCGTCAGCCGGTGTCGCTACGATGGTCAGCTCGGTACCCTCCGGAACGGCGTTGAGGTTGTCCGCACCGGTAGCGGTGAGCGTGCCTTCGCCCTCCTTAGTCAGCGTTACCTTTAAGGGTTGTGTCTCCTCTTCGCCCTCGTAGGCAACATACTTTCTGGTATCGGACTTGTACTTTAGCGTATTCCAGTTCTTTCCCTTGGCAATAGCGACATCGGATTTAAGGCAAATATTGCCCTCAGGAGCCGGTTCTTGCACTACGGTAAAATTACCGGCTCTCTTTCCGGTACGGTCGGGCAGACTGTTCACCAAGCGGGTCATCTCTTCGCCTTTGATTTGATTGCCATGGCACCTAAGTGTTCCCAATGCGGTATTTTTGGATACATCCAATGCAGTCAGTTGATTGTTGTAGCATACAAGCCATATCAATGCGGTGTTTTGGGAGACATCCAATGCGGTCAGCTTATTGCCGTCGAAGAAAAGTTCTGTCAACGCAGTGTTTTTTGATACGTCTAATGCGGTCAGCTGATTGTCAGAGCAGTAAAGCTTTTCTAGTGCGGTATTCTGGGATACATCCAATGCGGTCAGCTTATTGTTGAAGCAACCTAGGGTTGTCAAAGCCGTATTCTTTGATAGATCCAACATGGTCAGCTTATTGTTGAAGCAGTCAAGCCATATCAGTGCGGTATTCTGGGATACATCCAACGCAGTCAGCTGATTGATGCCGCAGAAAAGCTTTGTTAACACGGTGTTTTCGGAAACATCCAATGCCGTCAGCTTATTGTCAGAGCAGGAAAGCTTTGTTAACACGATGTTTTGGGAAACATCCAATGCAGTCAGTTGATTTTGCTGGCAGTTAAGATTTGTCAACTCAGTGTTTTGGGATACATCCAATGCGGTCAGTTGATTTTGCTGGCAGTTAAGTGTTTCCAATTTGGTATTCTTGGAAACATCCAATGCGGTCAGTTGATTTTGCTGGCAGTTAAGTGTTTCCAATTTGGTTTTCTTGGAAACATCCAACGCCGTCAGTTGATTGCGGTAGCAGTCAAGCCTTGTCAATGCGGTGTTTTGGGAAACATCCAACGCCGTCAGTTGATTGTCGTAGCAGTCAAGCCTTGTCAAGGCGGTGTTTTGGGAAACATCCAATGCCGTCAGTTGATTGTCGTAGCATTTAAGCGTTGTCAAGGCGGTACAGCCCGAGACGTTCAAGCTGGTCAGTTTGTTGCGGTAGCAGTCAAGCGTTGTCAAGGCGGTACAGCTCGAGACATCCAAGCTGGTCAGTTGATTGTCGTTGCATTTAAGTTCTGTCAAGGCGGTACAGCCCGATACATCCAAGCTGGTCAGTTTGTTGCCGAAGCATTTAAGCGATGTCAAGATAGTGCAACTAGACACGTTCAAATTGGTCAGTTTGTTGTTCCAACCGTTAAACTTTGTGACATTGCCTCGAATGATGACAGTTTGGCCGGTAAGTGTGTAGGGAGCGGAGCCTCTGGAAAACGGCTCTTTGACACCCTCGATGGTGACGTTGCCACCCCAAATTTCTAATGTGATTTTCTCTCCGACCGCCTTGGTAGTGGTCATCGTGATGACCCCTGTGCCAACGGTACGGAGTGCATCGGAGGTAGTAGACGAGGGCTGGGAGGATTCCTCGGCTTGTAGTCCTATCGAGGTGAGGAGCGTGCAGAGTAGGACGCACGCCCAGCGGTGTAGTCTTCTTGTCATATCGTAGGAGTTGATAGAAAATGATATGAGACAAGACACGCCCCGAGGAGCTGTGTCTTGTCTATTCGTTTAGGAGAGCTTAGAGATGAGGAGTAAACGCTCTAGCATCGGACTCGTTGCTAGCATCAATCGGGTTCTCTCGCATCAGCTCTAGAGAGGGGTAACTCTGTGACTCCATAGGAGTGGGCAGCTCTGCTGTGTATACTGCGGAATTAATGGGAGAGAGTTTTCCTGTACTCTTTGTGTACCCTACGGGTATCCATCCCTTGGCTTTAATCTGCTCTAAGTGCTGGGGAGTGAAAGCATTCTCACCAAAAGAGTATTCAGCGTTCTCATTCTCACGAGTTGCCACAACAAAGAGTCCATTCAATTTATTAGGGATTTCATTTGTAAAGTGCTTGTCGAGGAACTGTGTGATAGCCTCTTCTGACATCTTATTGAATCGAAGATCCACAAAAAGACTAGAGTACCATCCTTGTTTCTGTTGCTCTTCATCATACCGGTCCTCTTCGTAGTACTTATTTTCTGCTTCGGCTACCTCAATAGATGTCAGCAGATTGTTCTGAGCATAGAGCTGAGCTGGGACATGGTGGAGCTTGAGCGTAGAGAGTTGATTATTTGATATGTATAACACGTTGAGGCGCTTCAGAAGCGAGAGATCTAGAGAGCCTTGTAGCTTATTGTTGCTAAGGTTTAAACCGATTAATGTCGCAGGGAGCTTAGAAACATCTAGTGAAGTCAGATCTTTATTTCTGAGGGATAGAGCCTCTAGCTTGAGATGACTTATGTCGGGTATAGGAGTAGAGGATTCGTCTAGATGTAGATCAATGAGCTTATTACAATGCGTGAGGTCTAGCTCTTTGAGAGACACTCTAGCTAAGGTAAGCCACTTTAGCTCAGTAGCCTTAGATAGATTTAGTTGCTCTAGCTTGGGGGAAGTCCACAAAATTAATTCCTTGAGAATAGGCTCTGTAGGTAGTGCTATCCTAGTTAGGTTGTCGAGCTTGCCTATCTGTATAAATCCAAGACCCTTGCACTGAGAGAAGTCTAGATCGGTAATATTAGGACAACCAAACATATAAAAGTACTTGAAGTTAGGAGCCTGAGATGCCACAAACGCAGTAAGTGGAGCTTCATGAATATTGAACCCGATCACATTACCCTTGATGACTACATTAGGGTCGGTGATGGTATAGCAGACCCACTCCTTCATGTTAGGATTGCATGAGGGGTACTCCGAGGGTTTCATCCCCTTAAACTCAAGCTCTCCCTTAGCCCAGATGCCCATAGAGATGGTGTCGCCCACCTTCATGCCAGAGGCAAAGGCGATGCCCTCGTCCTCTCCGAGGAGCTTGAGGAGCTCCTGCTCCTGTGCTACCACCTCGGGATTGCGAGGGGGCTCTTTCTTTTGATTTGGCTCATCCTTCTTGCATGAGATGAGTAGGATGCTAGCTAGTAGTAGGAGCCAAGACATCAGGTGTAGTTTGGATTTCTTCATTGTTATATTTGGTTTTGATTAGTGTCGTTGTCCAGGCTCTAGCGATTCTAAATACCCCCTAGAGAGTGCATAAATACCCTCTAGGGGATACTAAAGAAGAGGCTTATAGACAGCACAAAGTTACAATCCTTAAGGGCTATCAATCAAGAGCAAAAAGGACACTTCTCGGGATTTGTCCAAATACAGCAGAATCCGATATGGTTTCTCCAAGATTTGGCAGATTTTAGGATCAAGCGCAAACCAAAACGTCGTTTCGTGGTCTACTTGACACTAGAATGTACGTGGATCTGTTGTCCCCTACGTATGAAACTGGAGTTTCTCCCGTATGAAACTTTAGTTTCTTCCGTAGGAAACTCCAGTTTCTCCTATATGAAACTCTAGTTTCTCCTGTATGAAACTCCAGTTTCACCTGTATGAAACTGGCTGAAATGGGGCAGAGGCAAAAGAAAAGTGGCGACTGCTCCTCTGTAAGAAGCTGTCGCCACCTCGGCAAATGTGTTGGGGTAGGGGACTAGAGCTTGCGCCGAACCTCGATCTCCTCAAAGGACTCGATGATGTCGCCCACCTCTATGTTATTGTAGTTCTTGATATTGATACCGCACTCGAGACCAGAGACCACTTCCTTGGCTTCGTCCTTGAAGCGCTTGAGCGACTCCAGCTGACCCGTATGGATGACCACACCGTCGCGGATGACGCGCACCTTGTCAGTACGCTTGATCTTGCCATCGGTGACCATACAGCCTGCGATGGTGCCGATCTTGCTCACCTTGAAGGTCTGCAGTACCTCCAGATTGGCCGTGACCTGCTCGCGAATGTCTGGTGAGAGCATGCCCTCGAGAGCATCGCGGACATCTTCAATAGCATCGTAGATGATCGAGTAGGTGCGGATCTCAACGCCCTCCTGCTCGGCGAGCTTACGAGCCTGAGCACTGGGACGAACCTGGAAGCCGATGATTACAGCGTCGGATGCCGTCGCCAGCTGAATGTCTGACTCGGTAATCTGACCGACACCCTGATGGATGACGCTCACCTGAATCTCCTTCGTCGAGAGCTCGATGAGTGAGTTGGCCAAGGCCTGTACGGAGCCGTCCACGTCACCCTTGATGATGAGGTTAAACTGCTGGAAGTTGCCCACAGCGATGCGACGACCGATGTCGTCGAGGGTAAGCATCTTCTGCGTACGCAAGCCCTGCTCACGCTGTAGCTGCTCACGCTTGACAGCTAGCTCACGAGCTTCCTGCTCGGTCTCCATGACGTTGAAGTCGTCACCAGCGGTCGGTGCCCCGTTGAAGCCGAGGATAGAGACGGCTGTGGATAGCCCAGCGGTGTCAACACGCTTGTTGTACTCGTTGTACATAGCCTTGACACGTCCGTAGTAGCTACCAGCTAGGATGTAGTCTCCGATGTGGAGGGTGCCTCGCTGGATCAAGACGGAGGCGAGGTAACCCTTGCCTTTGTCTAGTGAAGACTCAATGACGGAGCCAGAGGCACGACGATGAGGATTGGCCTTGAGCTCGAGGAGTTCGGCCTCGAGGAAGATTTTGTCTAGTAGGTCGGGGATGCCGATGTTCTTCTTGGCAGAAATCTCCTGTACCTGATACTTACCGCCCCAATCCTCGACGAGGTAGTTCATACCTGCGAGTTGCTCACGGATCTTGTCTGGATTGGCTCCGCTGACATCGATCTTGTTGATCGCAAAGATGATCGGCACACCAGCAGCGCTAGCGTGGTTGAGCGCCTCAATGGTCTGAGGCATCACGGCGTCGTTCGCCGCAATGACGATGACCACAATATCTGTGATCTGCGCACCACGAGCACGCATAGCGGTAAAGGCCTCGTGACCTGGTGTGTCCAAGACGGTCAAGCGACGACCATCGGAGAGGGTTACGTTGTACGCACCAATGTGCTGCGTGATACCTCCTGCCTCGCCTGCCGTAACGTCCGAACGACGGATGCAGTCGAGTAGTGAAGTCTTACCGTGGTCTACGTGACCCATGATGGTGATGACGGGTGGACGAGGCTCTAGATCCTCAGGCTTGTCGGGTTCCTCGTCGGCAGTGATCGCCTCAACGACGTTGGCCGATACGAACTCCGTCTCGTAGCCAAACTCCTCGGCAACGATGTTGATCGTCTCGGCATCAAGACGTTGATTGATCGACACCATCATGTCGATGCTCATACAGGTGGAGATGACGTCGGTGACGGGGACATTCATCATGTTGGCAAGGTCGCTCACGGTGACGAACTCGGTCAGCTTGAGTACCTTCTCGTCTTGCGTGGAGAGCTCCTGCTCACGCTCAAACTCGGCACGGCGTGCCTCGCGCTTCTCACGTCTAGACTTAGCAGCACGTCCGAAGGCTGTCTGCTTGTTGTTGAGTCGTGCTAAGGTCTCCTTGACCTGCTTAGCTCTTAGCTCGTCCTGCTCCTCTGGAGTCAAGACTGGCTCCTGACGCTTGCTCTTACGTCCCGTGCGACGCTCATTGTGTGCTGGGCGCTCGCCTCGCTGTGGAGCTGCTGCGCGAGTTCCCTTCTTGCCTGAGCGATCGTCCTGTATCTTGGCGCCTTCGCTCTTGACATCGACAGCGCCTGAGGAGATGCGCTTGCGCTTGCGACGGTTGTTGTCCTTATCTTTGTCCTTGTTAGACTTGCGAGAGCGAGAGCTACTGAAGCTACTGAGGTCGATCTTGCCGACTACCTTGAACTGTGGCTCGTCCTCCTTCTTTGCAATGCGAAATATCTCTGTCTCAGCCTCGCCTTTGGTCTCTGTAGTTGCCTCAGCGGGTGTCTCTGCCTGGGGCTTTGCTGCGGGAGCTTCCTTAGCTACTGGCTTCGATGCGACAGGGGTTGGCTGCTCGGGAGCTTTCTGCTTTGGCTCTTCCTTTGCAGGCTCTGCCTTAGCAGTAGCGGGCTTGGGTTCGCTAGGTGTCGGCTCCTTAGTGGCAACTGGCGCAGGCTCCTTAGCCTTTGCTGTCTCCACTTCTTTTGGTGCGACAGGCGCTGGCTCTTTAGTGGTAGCCTTAGCGGAGGACTTAGGACTCTCGGATGGCGTAGCCTCCTCCTTTGTCTCTTTAGTCTCAGTCGCCTTTTGGGCCTCCTTGGCAGGCGTAGCAACTTTTGGTTGCTCAGCCGTCGTGCTGGTCTTTGCCTTAGCCGGCTCCTCTTGCGTTGTCTCCTTCTGCTTAGCCGTCGTCGCGCTCTTGGTTGTGCTCTTGGTCGCACTCTTGGTTGCGCTTTGGGTCTTGCCCGTCTTAGTGGCTGTCGCCTTGGTCGTAGATCCCGAGACGGGGTTGTTGTGCTTGTCCAACTCTATCTTGCCTACAACGTTGAGCTGCGAAGCGCTTGCCGCCGTAGGGATGTCTGGTTCCGCCTCTTCTTTTGTAGTGGCTGGAGCTTTGCTCTCCGTGGGCTGCTCCTTGGGACTACTAGCCTCACTCTTCGATGCAGGCGCTTGAGCCTCTGGTTTAGCCTTAGACGAGCTCTTGCTACGGAGGAACTTCTTCTTGGCTCTTCCTACAGTCTCCTCATCAAAGGTCGGCGTGAAGTCACGCAGGATCAGATTAAACTCATCATCCGTGATGCGTGTGTTGGGGTTGTTGTCGACTTCTTTTCCCTTGTCGTGAAGGAAGGCGACAAGCGAATTGACTCCGATGTTGAGTTCTTTGGCTAGGCTAAACAGTTTTATGGACATATATTTCTCTTGATTGCTCGTCTACGGGTGGGGTTCGGTTTGTTCTTATCGTTGTACATAGATCCAGTCACGGTCACCCCTACACTGTGACTGGCTGATAGGTGTGCTCTGCTTACTCCTCGGTAGCTTCGTCCTCCTTGAGGTCTTCGATGATCGCCTCTGCGATCTCGCTTTGCGTAGGTGCAGGGCTCTTGATCAGGTCAATGTTTTCCTGTGGCAGGCCCATCTCCTCTAGCTCCTCCAGGTCAAACTCGGACGAGAGAATGCGTAGGACATGGTCGATGGTCTCTATCTCGAGATCGGTCTTCTGGAGCAACTCCGTGCGTGACGTGGTCAGGACGGCACGAGCCGTGTTTAGACCAATGTCTAGAAGCATCTTGATGACCCAGTCCTCGATCTCATCACTAAACTCGGAGAGGTAGATGTCCTCCTCGGTCGTGTCTGCCGCATCACGGAAGACCTCAATCTCAAAGCCTGTCAGGACGGACGCCAGCTTGATGTTGCTAGCGTTCTTACCGATAGCTAGAGGTACATCCTCCGGCTGTAGGTAAACCTCCGCCTTTGCCGTCTCTGGGTAGAGCTCGATGGAAGAGACCTTGGCAGGGCTAAGCGCACGCTGTATGAATAGACTGTCGTTTGACGTGTAGGTGAGGACGTCAATGTTCTCCCCATGTAGCTCCCGCACGATGCCACGTATACGGCTACCATTCATACCTACACAAGAGCCGACTGGGTCAATGCGGTCATCGTATGACTCGACGGCAATCTTAGCGCGGACACCAGGGATACGTGCTACACGCTTGATCGTGATCAAGCCGTCAGCGATCTCAGGTACATTGATCTCGAAGAGACGCTTGAGGAACTCAGGGCTAGTGCGTGAAAGCGTGACACGAGGATTGTTGTTCTCATTGTCCACACGAGCTATGACGGCATGGACGCTATCGCCCTTGCGGAAGTATTCGTCAGGGATCTGCTCGCTCTTGGGCATGATGAGCTCGTTGCCATCCTCATCAACGAGTAGGGTCTCACGCTTCCATACCTGATAGACTTCGGCGGTGATCATCTCTCCTACACGCTCTATAAAGGTCTGGTAGAAGTGCTCCTTCTGCAGATCCAATATCTTGCTTGAGAGGGTCTGGCGTAGATTGACTATAGCGCGCCGACCGAAGGAGAGGAAGTCCACCGAGTCAGTCACATCATCTCCGATCTCAGCCTCGGGGTCTATCTCACGAGCCTCCGAGTAAGCCACCTGTTCGTTCTCCCGCTCGACTGCATCGTCTGCAACCACCTCGCGGGTACGCCAGATCTCAAAGTCTCCGCTATCTGCATTGATGATCACGTCAAAGTTGTCGTCTGAGCCAAACATCTTAGCGAGGATGCTCCGGAAGGAGTCCTCTAATACGTGGAGCATCGTCTCCTCGTCTATATTCTTCAGCTCTTTGAATTCAGTGAGTAGAACCTTTAAGCTCGTTGCTTCTTTCTTTCTAGCCATATATCTATGTTGGATCTCTTCTGTGGGACTACTGTCTTAAGTAATGATGGGGTAGGGGCTCTATCAGAGTGCCTTGTCTAGGTCGTATGAGATACGCTTTAGCTGATCACGCTCGATGCGATGAGGCTCGATGATCTGCTGCTTTTTCTTCTTCTTACCATCCTGTATGATCTCCGTGCGCTCGACCTCTAGGACGACATACTCGGGTAGCTGATCCGCGCCCCTAGCACCGACCTCGATGAGCTTGCCGTGCCACTTCATCCCTGACGCGTCGACTGCCTGCACGGGCGCCTCCAGGTGACGGGTGTACTGCTCGTAGACCTGCCACGGATCGGAGAGACTAGGCGACGACACCTCCAGGGCGTAGTCCTCCTCCTCGTCACGATCGTGTAGCTGTGTGATAGCTCTAGAGATCTCGACACAGCGAGAAATGGGCAAGCCTCCCATGGCATCGACCACTACTCGGATCTGATCCCCTGGGCTACTAGTTACCTCCACGACGAACTCGTCCTCGTGGAGCATCTGCTCTATGTCTGTGCGGAGTACTGCTAAATCTATCATGATACTCGATGGTTATATACAAAAAGGAGGGAACCGCTGTCGCATGGCTTCCTCCTCCATACCTAAGCTGAGTCAACTGCTCGTGAGCCGTACGACCTCAACCGGTTCATTACGATGCAAAGATAGTAATATTTCTTCAGATAGCATACTGTCTATCCGATGCAAGGTAAATAAGCCACCTAGGTAATGATGGAAGAATCAAAAAAATGCCAAGCCCCTCTACCTCATAACCCTTACCAAACGAAGGGATAGGAGGCGGAGGGGCTGCTGTATCGTGTAGCGTAGAGCTTAGCGAAGTGTCTCTAAAAGATGACTACTCGTGTGTCGCTACAGAGACGAAGCTACGATCTCCTCTCGTTTGAGAGAAGACGACCGTGCCGTCTGTAAGTGCATAGAGGGTATGATCCTTGCCCATGCCCACGTTCTCACCAGGATGGTGCTGCGTACCTCTCTGACGTACGATGATGTTACCAGCCTTGCAGGCTTCACCTCCAAAGATCTTAACGCCTAGGCGTTTGCTTTCGGATTCGCGTCCGTTCTTGGAGCTTCCTACACCTTTCTTATGTGCCATGATTCCTTAGAGTCTTTAATTATCCTACGATTTGCTTTACTAGTATCTCGGAGAACTGCTGGCGATGCCTTCTGAGCTTGCGATAGCCCTTTCTCCGCTTCTTGTGGAAGATCAGCACCTTCTCACCCTTGACGAGTGGAGATACCACCTCACATACTACCTGTGCGCCCTCGATCGTCGGGGCTCCTACTGCTACTGCTCCGTCCTTGTCGAGGAGCATAACCCGGTCAAAGGTAACCTCTGCACCCTGCTCCGCCTCGCGGATATGATGCACGAAGAGCTTGCGACCCTCCTCTACCTTAAACTGCTGACCTTGGATTTCAACAATTGCGTACATTACGTTCGTCTGTTACTATTATTATATAGTCCCGTAAGGTGGCAGTCTACGATCGATCTGCGCTTGACAAACCCTACTTAGGAAGTAAATCGACTGCAAAGGTACAAAAAACTTGACACCCCGCAAGCGTACCCCCGCTGAGAATCGAACTCAGATCTAAAGTTTAGGAAACTTCTATTCTATCCGTTGAACTACAGGGGCATCGGCACGCCTGCACCTAGAGCCTGTGAACCCTCTTCGTACAGTCGCCACCGCAAAGGTACGCAATAAAACGGTACCGCCACACCTTCGCCCGCCATCACAGTTACGCAAATATTACGAGTAGACCTATGTAGGGACGCACGGGAGCGTCTAGCGGGAGGGCGTCTGTCCCCGTTAAAATCAAGATGCTGTAACCTTTGACTCAACGGACGTCCCGATGGCCTGTGTCCCGACTCGCAGGGAAGCTGTACCTTTGTCCAAAACAACGAGCAAGTTATGTTAGGAGCAATAATAGGAGACATCGTTGGCTCACGATTTGAGTTCGCAAATACCCACCGCACAGACTTCGAGCTTTTTGCCAAAGGGTGTGACTATACGGATGACACAATCTGTACCGTAGCCATTGCCGATGCACTGCTGAGAGGAGCAGACTTTGCCGACACCTTGCAGACGTGGTGCAGGCGCTACCCCCATCCTAAAGGTGCCTACGGCGGGCGCTTTCACCAGTGGATCTATACGACACCGCCAGTCCCGTATCGTAGCTTTGGCAACGGCAGCGCCATGCGTGTCTCTCCGTGCGGTTGGCTACCCACTCGTGACGCCGTCTTGTCACAAGCTAAGGCGAGTGCCGAGTGCACCCACAACCACCCCGAGGGGATAAAAGGGGCGGTCGCTATCGCAGAGGCGATCTACCTCCTCAGAGGTGGAGCAAGCAAAACTGACCTCAAGAAGCACCTCGAGGACACTTACCATTATGACCTCACGCAAAGCGTAGACTACATCAGAGAGCACAACAGCTTTGACGAAACTTGCCAAGTGACCGTACCGCAAGCGATAGTCTGTTTCTTAGCGGGGCGCACCTTCGAGGAGGTTATCCGCCTCGCCATCTCCATCGGTGGCGACAGTGATACCATAGGAGCTATCGCGGGGAGCCTTGCCGAGGCGCACTTTGGGATACCCCCCGAGATACAGCAACGCGCCCTCGCTTATCTCCCTGAGGATATGCGTCAGATCGTCGACAGCTTCCGCCAAACGATCCGATGAGACGAGCACATAGAACCATCCATTGACAAAATCCTCTCCAGACTACTATTATATATACGTCCCCGACCGATCAAAAAGACGGATTCTCGAGAGCGGATTACGCTCCCCACGGAGGAAATTCCTGCTAGCTCACGAGAAAACGAAAATTCTTCACCGAGGGCCGAAATAAAAGTTCGGAAGAATGAAATGAAACTTCGGAAGAAAGAAATCAAAGTTCCGAAGAATTTCTCCACGCCTCCGTGGAGAATGAAAAGTCTCCACCGAGCAATTCTCGATTTCCTCCGTTCGTGCTCGTACGACCCATCCATCAGACACCCCCGTCGTGCGCTCCCACAGCGCACTTCCGCCTAATCTCCCCCAAATCTCTGAGTCCTCTCTGTTTTCATTGGCGTGCTTTTATCTTTGCGGTGGAGAGATGACAATTAGATCTACGGCTCCTGAGTACGTGTCAGGTCAGTGACGGGGTAAACGTCATCTCTCTTTTTATGTCCACTTGATGAGGTTGTCTAGCTGTGCGGTGTCCTACTCGAGCTAGAGGGCTTGCCAGTCCCACTCACTCATAGAGCTGTTGTCGAGGATCGTGCAGGCTCGGAGCTTGTCGGCTGTGACGTGGCTCGGGATAACGACGCCGGGGGGGGGGGGGGGAGGTCATACCCAGCTCGACCATAGCTCGGAGGCGCATATTGCCTCCGATGACGATGTACTTGTCCCCGTGCGGATAGACGAGGATGCCACGGAGCTGGAGCATCTCGGGGTTTCGAGTATGCTCCGCTTGAGCTTGGCGAGCTTGTCGGGCTGTATGTTGCGGGGATTGGCTGGGAGCCCATCAATCTGCCCCTTGTTCTCCTCGAGCTGTGCGATGGGTAGCTCGGTGTAGTGCGGTGCGTTGTTGTCGTTCATAGTGTTGTATTATTGGTCGTTAGTTTGTACCTTTGTTGTGCAATCAATCCAATTACCTTATGTGCAACTTAGATTACGTTTACGAACAGCTCACGGCTGGTCGTGATGCTTATATCATTGACTATTATTCCAATAGAGGGGTTCATTACTCATCTAGCTTTGGTGATATGGTGGAAACAAAGGGCGCAATGAGTGTAGGAGGCACAACGACGATGCGGAAACAAAGTGATGAGATTGCGTTTGAATGCACGCTCGCTGGAGATGTTGTCTCCAAAGAAACTTACGACTGCTTCTAGTCTTGGAAGTGTGCATAGTACTCGATAGATTTCTGCTTTAACTCCATATACCTTTGAGACGTTCTAGGTAGGGCTCTGAGTTCTTCGTAGATCTTGTGACCCAGCCCGCCCTCAACTCCAGTCTCTCTGTATATCTTGTTCCATAGTGGCTTCCCTAGTAGAGCTTGTGCTATCTCGGGAGGCTCTTTTGCGTAGATCATCTTCGGGGTGTTTGAGGTACTGCTTGAGGTCGGTCGCTAGGCGGTTGGCTGGCGTGCCGTGAATTTGTATCTTTGGTGTACAAGAAACGATGTGATATGAAAGAGATAGGCCCTTCTGTACTAGAGCAACTAAAAGCTATTGCGACACACAATGGTTGGGATGAGATTTACGAAGATAAAGCTCTGTTTGACGGCAGGCCAGTCTTTCAATTGCGAAACTCCGCTATACCTTGGGGGGCTAAAGTTGGGTATCCCCATTTATATTCCGTTGATGAGGAGTTGAATGTGTTTGCGCTGAGTCTAGACGAAATAAGAACTGTTTCACAGCTTAGAGATGGAGTCGGTAATCTTATTGAACAGCTGCCTTCACCTAAGACGTAGCTCAGTGTAGTGCGGTGCGTTGTCGTTCATAGGGTTGTTGTATTGTTATTGTGGAGTTAGTTTGTATCTTTGTCGTGGAAGCACTTTAAAGGATAGATCGCAGTGCGGATTGTAGTTCCGCATGTAGCTTTCTGTTCTTTGAGGTGTTTTGCTCCTTGAAAGGTGAAACTTCAACTGTTTTGCTACAGCCAGCACAGTTTGTACCTTTGCATTGGAAACCTCTTTTGATAATACTTAGTCGCCTTGGGTTTTGAAGTGCCAAGGGGGGGCTAGTTATCAGAGGAGGTTTTCTTTCCATAGTCAAAGTGTCTTATCTTATTTAGGTTGTACCTTTGCGTCAGCTCGCAAGAGTTAGGTGCGAGACCGACATTGTCGCTTGAACGCCACTCCCTTCCGCTTCGTTTGAAGTGGAAGGCGTTTTTTAGACTGTCCGTATTCATTTCTCTCGCTGTAAGTGGAGTGGCTTGTGCCTGTCCCGCGTTACGGAGTTTTCTGTGATGCTATTGTAGTGAGGCTTATTTGTATCTTTGGTGTGGAGTTCATCGCCAGTGGCGGTCTTCTTCACCCGAGACGATTGCGGTTTCAGTCCGAAGTCTCAAAAGCACATAGCCTCTACTCTCTCAGTAGGGGCTGTTTTGTTGATGATAAAGCATTGCTTAGTTCCCTCATAAGCGTTTCTTATTCATTGAGGGGCAGTACAGCTGATGACTCATCTGCTCGTCGAGCAGGCTTGTGATGATATTTGTTGTGTTTATAGCTAGTTCGTACCTTTGGAGTGTGAAACCTGCTGAACTATGACACGAGACGAACTGATTAAGCAGTGCCGATACTACAAAGGCGAGGAGGAGTGTCCCTTTGACAGAGGCTCTATTGATGCTCTTTGGTGGGGTGGAGAGAAGATGCTAGCTGACAATGTATCTTGCGACGAGCGTTTCTTCCAAAGGCTGAAAGATTCATTTGAAGAGGAAATGGCGGCTGGGGATCTGGATGGAGTGTATGTTGACAGCTCCATCCCGCTTGAAAAGCGAGCGATCATATTCTATTTAGACCTTTGGCACGGTAAAAACTTTCCTTACGATGATCTTGACATAATCCGTCAATACCTTCCAACCCCGTGAAATCGAGCAGGTCAACGTCTCAGTCGTCTAGCTGTGCGGTGACCGTATTTTCCACTCCAAAATCAATTTGGAGTGGAGCTCGCCCTGCTCCGGACGCCCCTTTCTCTCCTAGGAGGGCGGGTGGAATGTACGGGCGAAAAAAGTTTGCTGAAAATTTGGTGGTTTCAAAAAGTCGTTGTACCTTTGCACTCGCAACTCAAAAGAACGGGTCTTCGGAGGTGTTTGGAGATCCTTGAGTGGTGAGCAAGTTTTGGTGGATAGAGCGTTGTTCGGTAGCCTCTTTTGTTGAGGTTTCAGATACTGGCGGATATGACATTGTAATATAATAGGCGCTGCGATTTAGGTGCTCCTATATATAAATAGGTGTAAGACGCACAGGCGAGGCTCTCAAAAAAAACTTCTCCGAATATTTGGTGGATTCGAAAAGTTGTTGTACCTTTGCATTCGCAACTCAAAAGAGAGGGGTTTCCGAGCGAGCTTGGCGATCCGACTGGTTGGAAGTGTCTGACACGGTTTCTGGAGAGATGTACAGCAGGTGGCTTTGAGGGTTTCTTTCCTCAGTAGCTTTAGAGTTTCTCAAAAGGGTTTCTAACTCTGATGAAGCTCTCAAAAAAAACTTCTCCGAATATTTGGTGGTTTCAAAAACTTGTTGTACCTTTGCACTCACAACCCGCAAGAAAAAGCAGTTCGCTCTTCACACGTGAAGAGATCATGAACTGGAGTTCCTAACGAGGGACTACGCTTACGGGGATTATAGAAGCGATCTTTGATATATTTCATAACTAAGCAATCAAAGTGTAGTGGTCTAGAGTAGTTTCTAGATCAAGCAATACCTAAGACAATCAAAATCTAGGTCTACACTGCGAGGACAATAAGCATAATAGCACAATAATCATCTTAGAGACAAGGCTTGAGGGTAGCGCAGGCTACAAGGGTTTTGTATTATAACACAGAGAACAAACAAACAAAATACTAACAATGGAGAGTTTGACTCTGGCTCAGGATGAACGCTAGCGATAGGCTTAACACATGCAAGTCGAGGGGCAGCGAGATGTAGCAATACGTCGTCGGCGACCGGCGAATGGGTGAGTAACACGTATGCAACTTACCTCTTAGTGGTGAATAACTCGATGAAAGTCGGACTAATACACCATACTCTCCTTAGATCACATGAGAAGAGGAGGAAAGATTAATCGCTAAGAGATAGGCCTGCGTTCCATTAGCTAGTTGGTAAGGTAACGGCTTACCAAGGCAACGATGGATAGGGGGACTGAGAGGTTGACCCCCCACATTGACACTGAGATACGGGTCAAACTCCTACGGGAGGCAGCAGTGAGGAATATTGGTCAATGGGCGAGAGCCTGAACCAGCCAAGTCGCGTGAGGGATGAATGGTCTATGGCCTGTAAACCTCTTTTGTCAAGGAAGAATAAATCGCACGGGTGCGATCTTGCCAGTACTTGACGAATAAGCATCGGCTAACTCCGTGCCAGCAGCCGCGGTAATACGGGGGATGCGAGCGTTATCCGGATTTATTGGGTTTAAAGGGCGCGTAGGCGGGACGTCAAGTCAGCGGTAAAAGACTGCAGCTAAACTGTAGCACGCCGTTGAAACTGGCGCCCTCGAGACGAGACGAGGGAGGCGGAACAAGTGAAGTAGCGGTGAAATGCATAGATATCACTTGGAACCCCGATAGCGAAGGCAGCTTCCCAGGCTCGATCTGACGCTGATGCGCGAGAGCGTGGGTAGCGAACAGGATTAGATACCCTGGTAGTCCACGCCGTAAACGATGCTCACTGGATCTTGGCGATACACAGCCAGGGTTCAAGCGAAAGTATTAAGTGAGCCACCTGGGGAGTACGTCGGCAACGATGAAACTCAAAGGAATTGACGGGGGCCCGCACAAGCGGAGGAACATGTGGTTTA
>OLPH01002167.1_pt1 | contig 16946 bp, 13 predicted proteins | sample 1672951 | NCBI WGS metagenome assembly OLPH01 (sample SAMEA3136740, study PRJEB25190) | human gut metagenome | reverse complement strand
CGCCGTTTTTTGCGGCGTTTGTAAACATGCTCTTTTGTCACCGCTTTGTCAACAATTTTTTCGGGAATCTTCAAAAAACTTTTTGTGAAGGCTTTTTGGAGCCCCGCTGTTTTACAGCGGCGAGGGGAGTTTTTACGCTCATCCCTCATGCCTGTCAACAGCTTTTTTCTCTTTTTCCCGGAAATCTTCTTTCCGGAACCTTCAGAGAAGGGCTGCTTTCAGGCGTGTTCAAGGCTTCTAGCCTTTCATCGCGCTGCTGTCAACAGAAATTCGAAAATCTGTCACAATTCTCTGTCCGGAAAAAGCCGCAGCCGCCCTACTTGGCCCCATCCACCCCAATAAGCGTCTCGAGGCCCTTACGGTCCAGTATGGTTATCTTACGGTTGTCCACGGCTATATACCCCATGGAAACAAGGTGCGAGAGATTCCGCGAGAGGGTCTCCCGTGCCGTCCCGAACATGCCCGCCAGATCCTCGCGGGACATATCGAGCTCGATGGTGTCCTTGATGCCATGAAATGTAGCCCTGTGCCAGATGAACGAGGCGAGCCTGGTCTCAATGCGGACGCCCTGGGTACCCAGCTTCTTTTCCAGCATGCGGATACGCATGCCAAGGATCACGATGACCTCCAGAGCGAAGGCGTGGCTCTTCTGTGTGAGAGCGACGAGGTTCTCGCGGGGAATGCGGAGAATGCGGCAGGTCCCCTGGGCGCTCGCCGAACAGGAATATGTCCTCTGACGGAACATGGTGGCGATGCCGAAAGTATCAGGCGCGCCCACGATATGCACAAGGCGCTCGTGGCCGTCAGGCATGTTGTGAAAAAGCCTGGCATGCCCGCTGATAACCATGAAACAGCAGTCCGCGTCCGCGTCCTCATCCATAATGAGATCCTGCTTCGCGTATTCCACAAGGGTCACGCCGGGAAGGAACGTGGCGAATTCCTCATCGCTGAGCTTCTTGAAAATAGGACAGCGTTTGCACTGGAGCCGCAGAGTTTCTTCAGGACAGCTGAGAATCCGCATATTTCCTCCTCTCTTTGTCAGATGATTGGTTCCGGTTCCTGTATAGACGAAGTCCCCCGGTCCGCGAAACGAACCGGGGGCGTTATTACAGAGTTACCTCTTAGGCATGGGGCTCGAGGCAGGCTTTGATGTCCGCCTCAGGAGTCGTGACGGGGCTGATGCCGAAGGTATCCACGAGGGCCTTGAGGATGTTGGGGCTGACAAAAGCCGGCAGCGTCGGGCCAAGGCGGATATTCTTCACACCGAGGTACAGCAGGGCCAGGAGGATGGCCACGGCTTTCTGCTCGTACCAGGAAAGGACAAGGCTCAGGGGGAGGTCATTGACCGTGCACTTGAGCGTCTCGGAAAGCTTGAGAGCCAGGGCGACGGCGGAATAGGCGTCGTTGCACTGTCCGCAGTCGAGAAGCCTCGGGAACGGTCCGATCTTGCCGAGATCGAGGGTGTTGAAGCGGTATTTGCCGCAGGCCAGGGTAAGAACCAGAGTGTCCTTCGGGGTCTGCTGTACGAATTCAGTGTAGTACTTGCGGGCGGGGCGGATGCCATCGCAGCCGCCCACGAGGAACACATGACGGACAGCGCCGGACTTCACGGCATCAAGAATGGCGGGCACAGCGTCGAGGAGGGTCTTACGGCCGAAACCGACGGTGATTTCCTTTCCTTCCTCGTCTTCGGCGAAGCCGGGAAGCTCAAGGGCCTTTTCGATGAGCGGGGAGAAATCATTGTTCTCGATGTGGCGGCAGCCAGGCCATTCCACGATGTCAGTGGTGAAAATCTTATCGGAATACGTCTTCGGATCCTGGATGCAGTTCGTGGTGAAAACCACGGCGCCGGGGAAGTCAGGCAGTTCCTTCTGCTGATTCTGCCAGGCCGTGCCAAAGTTGCCCGCGAAATGAGGGAAAGCCTTCAGCTTCGGATAAGCGTGGGCGGGGAGCATCTCGCCGTGGGTGTACACGTTGATGCCCTTCCCTTCGGTCTGCTTCAGAATCTCATAGAGATCCGGGAGGTCATGGCCGGAAACGAGAATGCAGTGGCCCTTGCGGTGGCCGGTGGAAACAGTGGTCGGTTCGGGATCGCCGAAGGTCTCCGTGTTGCCGGCGTCAAGAAGCTGCATAGCGCGCACGTTGGCCTTGCCGCAGTCGAGAGCGAGCCCCAGCCAGTCGTTAAGGCCGCGGTTCGTGCCATCATCAGCGGCAGCGGTGAGCAGACGGCACATATCGAGCACCATGTCATGGTCACGCTTCCCGAGACGGGCGGCATGATAGGCGTACGCGGAAACGCCCTTGAGGCCGAAGAGGATAATCTGCATGGCGGAGCGCACGTCGGCGTCTTCAGCAAACTTGTCGGGAGACGGGGCGGTGGCGAGCAGCTTCTCTGTCTCGGCGGCCGTATCGGAGTTCACACCCTTCAGCGCGTTCCTCTCATCCAGGACCTGACCGATGAGCTTCTTCAGGGAAACGGCATCGAAGTTGACGTTGGTCAGCGTTGAGAAAAGTCCGGCCAGGAGCAGATCGTCCGCCTTCTGGTCAGCCTTCCCGGATTTGAGAATCTCGGCCGCAAGAAGGCGCAGGCTCTGAACAAGGGCGTCCTGGGCGCCGGCCACAATATCGAGCTTGCCGCAGACACCTCTGATGGTGCAGCCGGTTCCTTTGGCGGTCTGTTCACACTGATTGCAGAACATAATCATACTCCTTAGGAAAGAGATTAAGGGATCCCACCCCTGAAATGCTTTTTCTGTGAGAGAAGTTATACCTGCATGGCTGGCGCGGGCATGTGATCAATGTCAAGCAGGCGTCATTTTTTCCCACATGTTCCTCCGGCGGGATTTGCCCCTTGTATTTCATTTTGACGGATGAAAAAAGCGGAAAATGCCAGGATGATAATATTTTGATTCCGGAGCCCTCCCCCTGGGAGAGACACATTCTGCTGAAATGAAGCACGCGGCTCCTCCCGGCCGGGCCGCGCGGGTACGAATGGTTCAGCGTTTCTTCCCCACACGCACACTGGGACTTCGCGCTCTGTCTGCACCTTCGCGGCCGTGAGCGGTTCTTCCCCACACGCACACTGGGACTTCCCAGAAGGCGCTTTCCGGGCGTGAGTCTCTTTCGCCCGTGCCTCCCGCTGGCCACAGTCCGGATTTCATGAGCGTCTTTACAATCACGGGCAGAGGAAACGATGGCATTCTTCTCTGGGGCAGCCACGCTCTGCTGCCCTTTCCAGAGAACGGAAAGGAAAAGGACATCATGAACCTGAGGCTTCTGGATGAAGGCGCAGCCACGGAAGAAGATACATGCATCAGTAGAGATAACAGAACGGACGGACGCCTGCCATCTGAAATTCCTGATTCTGTGCCCCGCCTCACCCGCTCATGAACTGCGGCACCGCTTCCGGCCATAAAGCCATTAGGATGCACAGTCGCAATACCGTCAGCACAACGTGCATCGCGATGTTCGGAGAAGGAGGAAAATTTTTCGGAAAATTTTTCCTTTTCCTACCAAAAGACGTGGCAATGCCGGGAAAAAAACATACATTTTTGTTACGCGGCGGACGCCGGGAATCTGTTTCCGGCGTCCCCCGCGAGTGCCAATACCAAGGAGTACAGTCTTGGGAATTTCATTTCGCGAAAAACTCTCTTCGGCATCGAAAAAGCTGCGTGAGGCTGCCGGAGACGTGCGCGGGAAAGCCGCACCCCTCAGGGAGAAGCTTACTTCCCTGCACGTGAAAGGAATACATAAGGAAAACGCGGGAGCGGCTGACGCAGACGCGGAACAGGGAACGGCGGGAACGAAAAGCACGTCCGGGCGTTTCCATATGCCGCATTTCCCCTTCACAGGCAGAAAACCCGGAGAGCCTGAGAGCCCTGCATCAGCCCAGAGCGCCGCTCCCGGCGCAGCACCGGAAGAAAAAACGGCCACTCAGCCCGAAGCCGGCACTGAGCAGAAGGACGGGGAAATCACAGGCCGTATGAAATGGGTAGCCAATCCGCTGAAGAGCGGCTGGGACGCCCTCTCCGACAAAATGCCGCCCAAAGAAAAAGTTGAAGAAAAAATGGACCGGGCCGGGTCGTTTCTGAAGAAACAGGCTGGAATCCTCGCGGCCAACCTGCCCCGCAGGGAAGACTTTTCTGAAGCTTTCAGCCGGGCAGGCGAGAAAGCCAGGGAGGGATTCAGGGCTGTATCCGGCAAAATCCGCTCTGCTGGCGCGAAGAACGGGGAGGAGCAGAGCGGTCCTTCTCTCAGAGAGCGCGTCGATGAACTCAGGGATATCCTCTATATAAAAAGGAAGAAAAGCCGGCCTGAGGAAAAGGACGTTCCCGGAACGCCCGGCACTTCTGCTGACAGGACCACGCAGTCCGCGGAGACGGGGAGGAACGTGGAGAAAGGAGCCGCCCCTGAAGGGGGACAGCCCACGGCTGAACAGCAGGAAGCCGAGCTCGGCCGTCTGAAATGGGTGGCCAATCCGCTGAAGTACGGCTGGCAGGCCGTCACGAAGAAGATTCCCCACGGTGAAGACGTCAGCGCGGCGGCACAGAAGGCAGGCCAGCTCCTTAAGGAGGGCGCCTCATCTGTCTCCGCGGCAGCTGAAAGAATCCGCGAAAACAGGAAGGTGGCGGCAGCCTGCAGAACCGTCGCTGACAAGGCCAGAGAGGGCCTGCGCAATGTGGAAGGCCGCATTCCGCTGCTGAAAAAATTTCAAAATAAAAAGCAGGACGAACAGAGTTCCGGTCCCAGCGCCGAGGACATCTGGCTTCTCGGGAAATCTGAGGTTACGTCGTCCCCGGCAAAGGACGGGACAGCTGCCCCCGGGCAGACTCCGGGAAGCGATGTCATCGAGGCGGATTCGCTTCTCATAACAGAGCAGCCCTCGAACAACGTTTCCTCCGGCAAGGCGCAGGATCAAACCGCGCCGGAGCCCATAGCAGAGCCTGTGTCTGAGGTGACACCGGCCGAATCCGTACAGCCTGAGGAAGAAGCCGTTTCAACGCAGGGCACGGCGGAAACCGCTGCTGAGACTGTGCTTTCCGAATCCGCTCAGCCGGAGGAAAAAGCCGCCTCAACGCAGAACTCGGCCGAAACCGTGGCCGAGGCAGTGCCTTCCGAATCTGCTCAGCCGGAGGAAGAAGCCGTTTCAACACAGAACGCGGCTGAAACCGTGGCTGAAACAGCGCGTTCCGAATCCGCTCAGCCGGAGGAAGAAGCCGTTTCAACGCAGGACGCGGCAGAAACCGTAGCTGAAGCAGCGCCTTCCGAATCCGCTCAGCCGGACGAAGAAACCTCAGGCGGTAACCAGGCAGCAGAAACCGCGCCGGAGGAGAAGCCTGAATCCTCCGACTCAGGAAAGGAAGCCGCGCCAGGCTTTTTCGGCCGTCTGAAGAACCGCGTCAGCGGCAGGGCGAAGCATCTGAAACCTGTACGCGAGGTTGTGGGATATACAGCCGGGAAAGCCGGCAGCATCGTGAAGGAAGAACTGGGAGCCGTGGCTGACAGGCTTCCCGACAGGGAGGCCGTCGCCGGTGCCATGAAGGGAGCCGTCCGGGACGCGAGAGAAAAACTCTCTTCCGCCGCGGAGGGGCTGAAGAAAAAGGCCGGAGACGCGGCGGACATCAATTTCGCCGAAAAAGCCAGAGAAGGAGCCGGTTTCCTCAGAGGCAGGTTCCGTTCTCTCAGAGAAAAAATCCATCCGGCGGAAGAGATCAGAAAATCTGCCGCAGCGGCGGGGAACAGGATCAGGAACGCCGCGGACAGGGCTGAAGAGGACATCAGGGAGGCCGCTGAACGCATTCCTTCCGGCGAGACCGTACGGGAGAATGTCAGAGGCGTTCTCGGCCGGATGGGGTCTCTTCAGGAGAAACTCCGCAGGAAACCGGCTGATCCCTATCAGTCCGGCAACAGGGGCGTCCAGGCCATAGGACGGCTGGCCAGGGGCATCAGCCATGGCGCCGCTGATCTCGCGGACATGAGCCACGCGCTCGGTTCCATGGCCGCCAACGGCCTCACCAACAAAGCCGCCCTTCCCGCCCTTGAGGAGCTGCTGAATCAGACCTTCCGGCATTACGGCAAGGTGAGGAGTATCGAATTCAGGGATGGCACGCTGGCGCTCGGGATGAAGATCTCGGGTATCCGTGAGATTGTGCCCGTTTCCGTCGGCACCGTCATAATGAGCCCTGATGGCAGAACGCTCTCCTTCAGCGACTTTGCCAGCACAGTTCCCGCCGTCGCCAGAGGGCTCGAACTCCTTGCCGTGGAGAACGGACCTGTCTCCGTCGCCGATGGGAAAACGGCCGCAGTGCTGCGCAGCGCCCGCTGGCTCGGCCTCATCAATACACAGAAAGGGAGGAAGTGATGTTTGCCACCCTCAGGGAAATCACCGCACGGAAGTCCCTCATGCCAGCCTGCAACCTGCGGCTTGAGGAGTACGGCTGCCGGATAACGAAAATGAAAATCGACCCTGACGGCATCCGGGCCTGGCTGAAGTTCGACGGCCTTTCCGGAGCCCTCGGCGTGCGTACCACTGACATATCCCTTTCCGATGACGCGGGCCATATCAGTTTTGGCCAGTTTGACACGACAGTGCCCCTGGCTACGAAAATCCTGCACACAGCCTTCAGGGACCCCATTCCCGTGAATCCGGAATACGCCCCGGTGCTGCGCTTCGGCAAAAACCGCACCTTCGGCAATTTCCTTTCCGAACTCGGTCTCTCCATACGCTGCATGCGCGCCTCATCCGTCATCCTCATTCTGACCCTGCTCGGCCTCGCCGCCGCCGCAGGATGGTACATCTGGCGTTACCATATCTAAGGTATTTATCTCCAGAGATTCAGCGTACTTTCACAGGGGAGCCCGTTTCTCACCGGGCTTCCCTTTTTTGTTTCCAAAGTGCCGGCAGCGAAGTTATCCCTTTCCTATGAAAACGATCTGCTCAGGATGCTGCGCGTTGCCGGGGAAAGCTGCCCACAGGACCTGGCGGGACTATACCGGAACCGGGAAAAACATATCCGCCGCAGGCAGAAACAGACAGAGAAAACGCCGCCTTTCGGTTCCAGGTTCAGGAATTCAGGAAGGAAAATGATGCTTTTGCGTCAGGAAGAGCGGTTTTGTGCGAACAAAAATTTTAACCGTTCTAAAAAATTTGTTCCGTTTTTGTAAAAAGGGTAAAGATTTTTCAACCGTTCAGAGAAAGTCTTGACCGTTTTTAAATAGTCCGCCTATACTCAGTCACCTACGGTGTGGCAGGCACTGTTGTGTTTGTTCATTCCGCAGCTCCCTTACGGGTTCCGGAACCGGGCCATGGCGCCAAGCGTCCGGCCGCACTCCGGCTGCATCGCACTGATGCATGGGTTCTGTCCGCGCGGAACTCTTCCCGTCAACCAGCCGGTCTCTTCATTTTTCTCCCCTCATTCCCCCGGGGCCGGGCAAAAACAAAGGGAAGTATATGCGAATACCCTTTAAAATGCTCACGCTTCTGCTCGTCTGTTTTCTCTCGTGCGGCTTCACGCACAAGGCGAAGAACGACGAGTATTCCTCCAAGCATCATATCTCCGCACAGAATCACGCTGAAAAGAATCAGCACAGCCTGGTGCGGCGCGCCCACAGGGCTGTGGGCACTCCCTACGTTTTCGGCGGCGAATCCCTTGCCGGATTTGACTGTTCCGGCCTCGTACGATGGACGTACAAATCTGTGGGAATCAACCTTCCCCGTACGGCGCGGGAACAGTCCCTCATGGGATACCGCATCATGGATGTCAGCAAAATGCGCGCAGGCGACATCGTCGCCTTCCGGCGCAGCGGCGGAGGATATCATACGGGCATCTATATCGGTGACGGCCGCTTTATCCATGCACCCCGCACCAATTCCCGCGTCCGCGTTGAGTCCTGCGATTCCGCGTTTTTCCGCAATAATTTCATCGGCGCGAGACGCATCATTATGACAGGCAGCAACCGGGCCGTGACCGAAGTCGCTGAGCTTGAGGACATGGACCGCCCCAGCCGTCAGAGCGTGCGGCGCGGTCACGGAAGGTCTGTCAAACACAGCGCCAGCCGTACCCGCTCATCCAAAGCTTCCCGCAGTCACCGCCGGTCAAAAAGACGCTGAGTGAATTTTAAAACTCCTGAACGAAACAGAGCCGCGTAACGGTTCTGTATTGCGAGACGGACGTCCTTTGGGCGTCCGCCTTTTCGTTTATGGCGGAGCGGCAGGGAATGCCGCTCCGGGGCGTGCAGACCGTCCGGCGGAAAAAGCCTGTCAACTGGAGGTAACCATGAAATACGTCAGCCAGCCCATCCGGATAGCCGGAGTAACGGCGAAAAACCGGATAGTCATGCCTCCCATGGCGACCTACATGGCCGGGGAGAACGGGGAAGTCAGCCAGGAAAACCTGGACTATTATGCAGCCAGAGCCAGAGGCGGACACATCGGCATCATCACAACGGAACATTTTTTCATTACCCAGCAGGGCAAAGCCAGGGAAAGGCAGATTTCCATCGCCTCTGACACCATGACTGACGGTCTGAAAAAGCTCACTGCCTGCCTGCATCAGAGCGGCTCTCTCGCCGTGGCCCAGCTGAATCACGCCGGAACAGCGGCGCTGAGGGAAGTGACGGGCATGGATCCCGCTGGCCCGAGCGCCATCAGGCCGGCGGGTTCGCAGGAGGACGCGGAGGGGGTCCGCGCGATGACGGCCGACGAAATTCACGCCCTGCCGGGTCTTTTCGCGGCTGCTGCGGGACGCGCAGAAAAAGCAGGCTATGACGGCGTGGAGATCCACGCGGCGCACGGCTACCTGCTGGATCAGTTCTATTCGCCGCTCACCAACAAAAGAACGGACAAATACGGAGGGGAGCTCATGAACAGGATCCGGATTATCCGCGAGGTTATCCACGCGGTCAGGGAAAAAACCGGATCTTCCTATATGGTCGGACTCCGCCTCGGAGGCTGCGATTACATGGAAGGCGGGGCCACGATTGAAGACGCCGTGAACGCCTGCCGGGTCCTTGAAAAGGACGGACTCGATTACCTGAGCCTCACAGGCGGCATGTGCCGGTATATGCGCAGGGGAATGAACTTTCCCGGCTATTTCGGCGACCTCTCCGAAGCCGTCAGAAAGAAAGTCTCCGTCCCTGTTCTGCTCACGGGCGGCGTAAAGGACATCGCTGACGCGGACCGCCTCATTGGGGAAGGCAAAGCCGACCTCATCGGCGTGGGCAGGGCACTCCTGAAAGACCCGGAATGGGCAGACAGGGCTTTCGCCTGATAATAAATTCCGGCGGGAGGAACACCTCCCGCCGGGAACCAGCCGTGGGGACTGAAGACTATTCCGTTTTCCGGACTGCTTTTCTCCGGTCCTTCCCGGGACAAAACTGCGGACGCACTGGCAGCAGACGGATCCACTCAGCCTTTTTAACAAACATATCAGAAAAACACTTCATGCCTTTTCAAATCAGACTCAGAGGAAAAGGAGCATCAATTCATTATTTACTCTATCTTTGTTAACAGATACATTTTCGAATATCTTTGAAATTCTTTTTCAGTTTACGCAAATCCACTCTGTTATCCGGGCATCTTAGATTTTCCATCCGTAAACTCCTCAAAAAAATCATTCCCAAATCCGGAGAACGCTGCGGCCAGAAAATGCCACACATTGCTTTTTTTTCTGATGCGTGACAGGCGGTACGCGTCCCTGAAGGCGCAGCGTGCCGGTGCCGCTCCGCACGGCGGCTCCGGCAGCCGGGATCCTGACAGTAAAATCCGTATTGTTGTTATTTTTTGCCTGTTCGGATCCCCCGAGATGCATTCGTGCATCCTGCGGGCCCAAAAGGGCTTGTTTTTTACCGGAATGGGCATAATAGAAAAGCTACGCAACCCGGGAAATTGAATTTTTTTGAAAATAAGCCCCTTTTGGCTCTTGCGAAATTTTTTTAAACATGCCATGTAACGCGGAAGGAAAGTATTTTACTAATATTTGATTTTACGGCATGCCAGCTCTCACATACAGAGAACGAGCGGTTGGGAGATTGAGATGGAAAACGAAAGCACAGATAATCGTAATTATACGACCCTGCGTGATTTTGTCGCGCGGTGCCTCAGAAAAAACAAACATCTTTCCGCCGATTCTCTTTTCCGCACAGGGGAAGAAGTGCCCCTTCCTGATTTGCCCCTGAAACTGAAAGACCTGGATTCAGTTATTGATTCCATATTCGCGGATCGCTTCCTTCGTCTTATTCAGGATCTCGCAGATTACGGCAGGAGGGGCATCTACGAATTTGAGGCCGAGGAAAAAGGCCCCGTTTACGAACAGGAGGAACGCTGGCTCAATGGCGATCTCAGCGATCTCGGCATATCCCCCCTGCGGGGAAAAAGAAGCAGCCGCCCCGAGACGCGCATGGATCGCGAGTCCTTCGGCTCCTGTCTGGCCCGTCTGGTGAAGGAAAGCGCCGCAAAAAACCTTTCGCGCCGTTCCCTGGAATGGCTCACGTCCACGTTTGACTACAATCTTGACTGGCTCTTCTTCGGTGTCGGCGAGATGGTTCATTCCACATTCCAGAGCATTTACGAACCCGCGCAGATGGCCCATGACGAGGAAGGAGAAAACGGCAGCGTCACCCATACGGTTACCTATCAGACCGTGGCGGATGTGAAGGGCATGCGCGGCACCACCACATGGAGCGGAGCTGACTGGACCTGGCTCCTGAACGGCAAATCCCACACCAGCTTCCAGTGCAAGGCGCCGACCCTGCCCCTCGCGGCCCGCTGCGTGAGCGCCTGGAACGTGCAGCCCATGACTCCGGATATGCCGGATCTACTGCCGTTTATCGACCGCCTCTACGTGTGGATTCTTCATGAATTTTTCGAAAAGAAGCCCCTGCCCAAGGGAGACTGGCGTCAGGAGCTTTTCCTGACCCTGGTGCGCGGCAAGAACAAGCTGCTCATGCTCCTCGGCACCACGCCGCAGGCAGGCACCCAGTACCGCCTCGGCAAAGCTCTGCCCGGCGATTCCGCGCGCAAGCTGGCCTACCTCATTGAGGCCATTATCCGCCGCTACGGGCGTACGGGCTTCCTCCAGTACATCGATATGGTCAACGACGAAGCGGTAGCCAGGGGCTTCAGCTCCCTGCTCGAGGTCGTCAGGCGCAAGTCCTGGCGCGATGACAGCTACCGCCGCGAAAATTTCGGACTGCCGCGCAGCCGCAAGGACCGCGAGGCGCTTCAGGCCGCGAAGTCGGTCAGCGGGGCGTTCTCCGAAGATGCTGAAACAGCACAGGCCGGCTCTCCCTCGGACGGGGAGAAGCCCGCTGCGGAGCAATCCACAAAAGCGAAAAAGAAGTCCTCTGCCTCCCATAAAGCCGTCCGGCAGGAACAGAAACAGCCGGCCGAAACGGCAGAAGGGGTCGCGGAAAACAATGTCACCCTGAATTCTGACAGCGCTGACGGGGAACCGGCGGCACATCCCGCACAGCCCCGCGCCAGAGCCCGCGTAGCGGCAGCCAGGTTCAGGAGAAGACCAAGAAGATCTGAGAGAAAGGATTGATGCCTATGGCTACTATCCGTAAAACCAGGGAGCGGATTGAGAACGCGGAGGGGTATGAAGACGTTCTCATCACTCTCAGCACATGGAATACGCTCTTACCGGCAGAACAGCCGTCCGTCATGAGCATCCGGGATGCGGACGGCCGTTTCTTCACCCCGGGCTTCTTCACCGGCGTGCATGGCCACCGCAGCATCACGCAGGTCATTGGCGCGGCAAAACTCCACAGCGCCAGGACACGCAGGCCGGGATTCAGCGTCAGCGAGGCCGATGTCACCATCACTCTGCCGGCAGGCAGTACGCTGACCCAGCTCATGGACAGCGACGATCCCCTCCAGCAGCAGGTGGTCAACATCAAGCGCCTGCAGGTGGGCGCTCAGGCCGAGCTTCTGTCCCTCGTCGGCAGAGAAGCCGACAGGAAGGTTTCTCTTTCAGAAACCATCCGTTCTGATCCCGGCGCTTTCTTCACCGCCTTCTTCGCGTATCCCGGATACAGGAACGTCAAAATCGTCTACTGGGAACTTCCGGGCCCAGCCCTCGGCATCGGTATGCCGAGCTCTTCCCTCGCATCTCTGGCTACGGTCCGTCCCGAATGCATAAGCGGCCTCCGCCAGCTTTACCCCACCAGGGATCTTTTCGAGGGGCTCACCACGGAAGAACAGATTCAGAAGCGTATCCATACCATTGTTCATTGCGGTTAGTCCGCACGCCTGTTTTTATAAGAAACGTCACCTCCGGGAAAAATACACACTCCCCCGGCATAGTGTTGTCTACTGTATTCCGAAAAACGGAATACAGCCGGAGACTCTGTTACAAAGAAAGCTGCTACGGGCATACTTCTGAGGCTGGTGAAGCCCCAGGCGCTCATCTGTGCCGTTTTCAGAAAAAACGACGTTTCCCGCTGTTTTTTGAAAACAAAAAAAGATGTTTTGAGCCGACTTAACAGGCGTTTTTTACTATTATCCAAAAATACCAGACAACATCCTCTGAGAACGGCAGACGCATGGAAAGAGCTTTCCTGGTGCGGTCCGGGGACCGCACCGGTCTGCCCGTAACCATCAGCCGCTTTCTCCCAGCGGCCCCCCTCTTCTCCGCATCTTTCACAGGAGCTGCTGCCTGAAGCTGTGGCGGGCGCTGCCCGAATGCACAGTTCTGACAGGCGGCCACCCCTCCTGCCGGCGGAGGCCCCCCCTGTCTGTCCCAGAGCGGAGGACTCAGCCCAGCTGAAACCTGTCAGGACATAATGCTCCTGGCTATCAGTTTCCCAGGGGCAAGGATTCCGCCATAAGCATCGCTTTCTCTCTTTTAGCTTTTGGGACCACTGGCCCCTTTTTCTAAAATAGATTCTGCAGCACTTCTCCGATATCACCATCAATACACACTGACCTTTGTGCAATCTCCTGCGGACAGTATGCCTCTCCCATGTTGACACAGGCATAGAAGGCGCGGGGATTCTCCTTCACTGCCTGCCAGAACGGAAACTTGATGATCACCGGCGTGTTATACCCCACTCCGAGCTCAAGGAAGAGCACACGTTTTCCCTCTCTCGTCTGCAGAAAACTATGGTAGCGCTCCTGCGCCCTGTGCCAGCCTTCGTCCTCGGCAAACGTGCCGTCGGCTCTCAGATTCATGGTCATGGGGCGGCCGCAGTGGGGGCAGTGAGGCACGAGTTCAGAAGGAATACGCATATCCTTCTGCGTCCTCAGCATTTCCCTGACCGCGTCTTCATTGTCGAAAGTTTCCTGCCTGCATGGCAGACTGCACTGGAAAAGCCCGAAATCCCCCTGCGTGTAGAAGAGGCGCTCCTTCGCGAAGCCTGCCTTCTGGAAGCAGTGGTCGACATTGGTGGTCAGAACAAAGTAGTCCTTATCCTTCACCAGATTATAGAGCTCTTCATAAACAGGTTTCGGCGGGGACTGATAGCGGTTCACCCAGATCATCCGGCTCATATATGCCCACCGTTCCTCGGCTGTGGGGAACGGATAAAAACTTCCCGAGTACATATCGTGAAAGCCGTACTTCTTCTCGAAATCAGAGAAGTACTGCCTGAAGCGCCCGCCATCGTACGTAAATCCCGCCGCTGTGGAGAGGCCGGCTCCGGCCCCCACGACAACACATTCCGCTTCGCTGACGCGCTCCGCCAGGCGGGCGGCATCAGCCGAGCAGTTCCTGGTAAATGGCATAGTCCATATCTTTGAAGACGTTAAAAATAATATCCATGGGTTTCTTCTCGCCTTTTCTGTAATTCATAACCTCGCGTATGGCGCTTTCCGCAGCCTGTCTGTTGAGGCAATGGAAAACGCCTGTGGAAATACAGCAGAAGGCCACGCTGTCACACTATTCCCAGCAGCCAGACTGAGACAGGAGCGGTAGCAGCCCACAGACAGTTCCTCATCCTTTTTTGTGGGCAGACTCTCCAAAACGTCGGCCGCGCTCCCCTGTCAACAATAGTTATCCATTTGCGTTCGGCAAACTGGAATTTATCCCTTCCGGAAGAATTTCACCAACAGAATAAAGTACGGCCTTTCCGGCAATTGTCACGCGATCTCCGTCAATACCCGTGTAGAGTTTTCCGGTTCTTGCTGATGCCTGGAAACAGCTCAGATGATTTTTTCCCAGCTTCTTGCACCAGTATGGCGTAATCATGCAATGAGTGCTTCCTGTTACAGGATCTTCCTCCACTCCCACCCTGGGCGCAAAAACGCGGGAAACGCAGTCACAATCATTACCCTTTGCCGTTACGGCAACAAGCAGTCCGTCAAGGTTCTTTACCTTGCTTTGATCCGGTTTCAGATTGATAACCGTATTGGCGTCCTGCAGCACCAGCAGCAAATCGCGATCCAGATACGCCTCTGTAATGTCTGCTCCGATTGCCTCCTTCATATCGTCCGTAACAGCTACAGGCTGACAATGATAGGCAGGAAAGTTCATGACAAATGTGTCTCCATCTCTTTGAACTTTGAGTATCCCGACCTGCGTCTTAAAATCGATTTCTTCCGCCTCTTTCTCATAAAAAGTAAGCAGCACATAAGATGTACCCAGTGTTGCATGCCCGCAGAAATCAATTTCTCCACCTGGAGTGAACCAGCGAAGATGATAGATCCTTCCCTCCTTCACAGTAAACGCAGTTTCAGAAAAACGGTTTTCTGCTGCAATATTCTGCATCAGTTCATCAGGGATCCATTTATCCATCACGCATACTGCAGCCTGATTTCCTTTGAAAAGCGTATCTGTAAAAGCATCGACTATAAACTGTTTCAAAATTTATCCCTCCTCCATAAAATCCGGCCTACTCTATGTTTGCGGGCAGAGTCCATATAATGCTGTAAACATGGTCATGGGGCGGCCGCAGTGGAGGCAGTGAGGCACGAATTCAGATGGATTTCCCTCACCGCGTCCTCATTGTCGCAAGTCTCCTCCCTGCAGAGCAGACGGCACTGGAAAGTCCGCCCCTCCCTGCGTGCAGAAGAGGCGCTCCTTCGCAAAGCCTGCCTTCTGGAAGCAACGGCATTCCGCTTCGCTGACACGCTCCGCCAGGCGGGCGGCATCAGCCGAGCAGTTCCTGGTAAATGGCATAGTCCATATCTTTGAAGACGTTAAAAATAATATCCATGGGTTTCTTTGCGCCTTTTCTGTAGTTCAACACCTCGCGTATGGCGATCTCCGCAGCCCGTCTGTTGGGGAAATGGAAAACACCTGTGGAAATACAGCAGAAGGCCACGCTGTCCACCCCGTTCTCTGCAGCCAGGCTGAGACAGGAGCGGTAGCAGTCCGCAAGAAGTTCCTCATCCTGTTTCGTGGGCAGACTCTCCAGACAGGGCCCCACCGTGTGCAGGACATACCTGCAGGGCAGATTGTAGGCTGGCGTAATTTTAGCTCTGCCCACCGGTTCCTCATGGCCCTGCTCCCGCATGATGTCATTCATCCTGAGACGCAGCTCAACACCCGCGTACGTGTGGATTATGTTATCGATGCAGCCATGGCCCGGGTTAAAGCAGCCGAGCATCTGCGAGTTGGCGGCATTGACGATGGCGCCGCAGGCCAGTGTCGTGATGTCACCCTGCCAGATCCAGATGCCCTTCCGTACAGGAGTGAACGTATGGTAGTCGGTGACACCCTTTTCTGCCGTCGCCTCTTTCAGATAGGCGTCCTGCACATCCAGGAATTCCTGAGATACCGGCGCAGGGGCGCGAACGTTAAAGAGAGCGCGCAGAAGCCGTTTCTGTCCGAGAACGCTTTCGGGGATCGTGAGCTTTTCGTATTCCTCTTTCTCACTGAGCAGACTTTTCAGAAGATACACGCGCCTTTCGTCCTGGGTCACGGGAGACCTCCTTCTCGTTTGCGGCTCCGGCTGTTGGAAGATCCGGTCCTTTGGAATGACGGTATTCCATTCGGACGGGTAAAAGCAAGCGGGGAGAAACTGTCGGTCACATGCCGTTCCCAGCCATCAGCAGCCAGCGCCGCCTAACACTTTTCTGACTTCATTCCTACAGATGTCGGCTTCCCTCTGCAGTATCTCCCATGCCCCGGCCAGCCGCCATTAGTCATGAAAGGGATGGCCGTTTTTCCCTGCCAGTCCCGTCTGTGCAGAAAGGTGCACACCGCCGGAGACTTTGGAACATCCAGGCCGGGGCGCCAGCGGCGGCGGAGCCGAAGCCTCTGACGTTCACACCGATCTCCCTGATGTCCATGCATGAGGCCTTCCTGCATCTAAAGGAGCCCCTGCTCCGCGGCTTCGCCGCAGGTCCCCTTGTATGGTTTCACAGTATTAATGGACACGCACTTCACGCCAGCTACCTGCGCCAGGCATTCCGCGATCCGCTTTGTGTTGCTGTTGGGTCACGGGTAGTGCACTACACAGCATCTTTTTCATTTTTGTTTCCCTGAATCTGTGTTTCCCGCTGCCGGGATGCCGCGCGGCATCAGAAACGGCATTCCTGACAAGAAGCGTTCCCTTATCAGACTTTGCGGAAAAACGAAGATACACACCAGCCTCTTCCCTTTTTCAGTTTTGGAGAAAATTGCCCGGCATGAATGAATTATTGCGTTAACGAGCTGTTATTCAGACATGTTTTTCATATTCACCAAAAAACACCAAATATGGATGCCATGGTTTTTAACCTCAGGATATCCTCATGTGCCCCATATGTTTAAATTATATTTAAAGATTTTGCTAGTTTATGCAAAATCTTAAAATAGTATTATATAATTATATATGCATAAGTGAACATTTTTATTAATTCCATTGATGCTTATTCCGTGCGATTGGAGCATGCGCTGAAGCCGGTCAGCGCATGCTGGGCAGAGTCCATATAGCGGTGTAAATTCCCATGGCTAAAAAATTGAGCCACGGGAACGCCTTCGGTATGTTTGGAATTGCAGAACCACCAAAACCGAAAGGAGAAC
>OLPH01002166.1_pt1 | contig 16950 bp, 20 predicted proteins | sample 1672951 | NCBI WGS metagenome assembly OLPH01 (sample SAMEA3136740, study PRJEB25190) | human gut metagenome | reverse complement strand
CCGATGCAGTTGTATATATGCCGCTTGAAGATCTTGTCGACAGAGAAAAAGAAATCGAGCGTCTGAAAAAAGAACAGGAGCGTCTTGCAAAAGAAATCGCAAGATGCCAGGGAATGCTGAGCAATCCGAACTTTGTCAACAAAGCTCCGGAAGCAAAAGTAAATGCAGAAAAAGAAAAACTTCAGAAATATGAAGAAATGATGGAAAAGGTTAAAACACAGCTTACTCAGATGGACAAGTAATAAAGGAGCATTTGGATGAAATTGTATAAGATATGCAATAAGATATCCCTGCTGCTTCATGCACTTTGCAGTGCAGCTGGATATTTCCTTATCGAAGCGATTAGTCGTCATTCTTTTACCGATGCGTGGACCTACATGACAGGAAAACCACTGGTATTTGCTTATAACGCAGGCCTTATATTTACCACGAGCCTGATTGTATATTTGTTCCGCCGAAGAACCTTCTGGCGTGTTCTGGTATCCATATTCTGGCTGCTTCTTGGAATTATCAATGGCGTGATCCTGGCAAACAGGGTCACACCGTTTACCGGCCCGGATCTGCATCTGCTCACAGACGGTATGGCAGTCCTTAACAAATATCTGCCGTCCTGGGGTGTGGTAGTTGCATTGATCGTGCTCGGAGTATTAGTACTGATTCTTCTTTCTTTGTTGATCAAAGGACCAAAGTATCAGCGAAAAGTAAAATTCCGCTATGACCTTCTCCTGGTTGTTGTGGGAATTGCAGCATTTGTAGGAATCACACAGCTGGCGCTGGAAAAGAGAGTGCTTTCCAATTACTTTGGAAATATTGCATTTGCATATGAAGATTATGGATATCCATACTGCCTTGGTGTCACAATATTTAACACCGGCATCAGCTGTCCTCGTGATTATTCAGAAGAAGAGATTGAGAGAATCGAGAAGACTGAGGATAACCTTCCGGCAACAAATGAGAAAAATCAGCCGAATATTCTCTTCCTGCAGCTCGAATCCTTCTTTGATCCGACTTTGGTCAATTATCTGAAAATCTCCGAAGATCCGATCCCTACATTCCGCAAGCTGATGAAAGAGTATTCATCCGGATACTACAAGGTTCCGGCAGTCGGAGCCGGTACAGCAAATACGGAATTTGAGTCAATCACAGGTATGAGCCTTCATTATTTTGGACCGGGAGAATATCCGTACAAGAGTATTCTGAAAGAGACAACCTGCGAAAGCGCACCATATGTCCTGAAGAATCTTGGATACAGTACTCATGCAGTGCATAATAATGAGGCAAACTTCTACGGAAGAAGAAGTATCTTTCCGAACCTTGGATTTGATACTTTCACTTCTGCTGAATATATGGCAGAGGAAAATGATAAGAACCCGCTGGGCTGGACAAAAGATGAAGTTCTCACTGATGAGATTATCAAATGTCTGGATTCTACGGAAGGACCGGATTATGTATATACAATCTCCACACAGGGACATGGAGCATATCCGGAAGAACAGCTGATTGATGATCCGGAGATCACAGTCACAGGTGCCGCAACAGAAGCGCAGAACAACCAGTGGGAGTATTACTGCAATGAGATCCACGAAATGGATAATTTTGTTAAAGAGCTGACAGATGCACTGGCAGATTATCCGGAGGATGTGATCCTGGTTATGTACGGCGATCACCTTCCAACAATGGGACTTACGGTTGAAGATCTCAAGAATAAATATCTGTTCCAGACAGAATATGTAATGTGGGACAATTTCGGCATGGAGAAAAAGAAGGTGAATCTCTCAGCTTATCAGATGGCAGCAGAGGTTATGGATCGCGCCGGAATACATGAAGGAACAATCTTCCGTTATCACCAGGCAAGAAGAAATACCCGAAATTACCAAGTAGATCTGGAAACGCTTCAGTATGATCTTCTTTATGGAGAAAAGTATGCATACAAAGATAAGGAACTGACATTTGAAAGAACCAAGATGCGAATGGGCATTTATGATGTGAGTCTGGATTCTATGGATCTTATCTCTGACATAGATTTTACATATCGATTAAAGGGAACAAACTTCACACCATCCAGTCAGGTTAAGCTGAACGGGGAATGGATCGATACTGTATATGTGAATCCGACCACACTGATGATATCAGGCACAGAACTGAAGGATTTTGACAGAATATCAGTATCACAGCGAAGCAACAGTTCAACCAGAAAGGCATTGAGCAAGAGTTACGATCGTTCGGTTTATATGTTGTATTCTGAAAATAAATGGAAACTTCCGACAGATGAATCCTGATTCTGACGAATAAAAGATTACGATTAGTACTGGACATCTTTCACCACTCATATATAATGATATCGTAGCGGTTTGGTTTTAAAGACCAGATAGCTGCGAATACATTAGATGAGTGGTGAATTTTTTTATGAATTACGAAGAAGCGGTTGCTTATATTGAAGAAACTCCGAAATTTACAACAAAGAATAAACTGGAGCACACAAAAGAATGCCTGCGGCGTCTTGGAAATCCGCAGAAGCAGTTTCAGGTTGTACATGTGGCAGGAACAAATGGAAAGGGAAGCACCTGTGCATTTCTGACTTCGGTCTTTAGAGAAGCCGGATATTCCTGTGGACTGTTTACCTCTCCGCATCTGGTTGTGATCAATGAACGCTTTCAGATCAATGAGAAGAATATTGACAATGATACATTCCTCAGAGCATTTGAAAAGGTAAAAAAACTTGCAGATGAGTTGGTAGCGGAAGGTAGTTATCATCCAACATATTTTGAGTTCCTGTTTCTGATGGGAATGGTGATTTTTGCGGATGCAAATGTGGATTATGTGATACTTGAAACAGGCCTTGGTGGAAGACTGGATGCGACAACAGCAGTAGAAGAACCGAGTGCCTGTGTAATTACGTCGATCAGTTTTGACCATATGCAGTATCTGGGGAATACCATTGAGGCAATTGCCGGAGAGAAGGCGGGGATCATTGTGCCGGGTGTGCCTGTGATCTATGATGGAAATAATCCGGCTGCAGCAGGTGTGATCAGAGCAAGAGCACAGGAACTGGGAAGTCCGTATTTTGAAGTGAAGAGAGAAGATACAAAAATCATCCGAAACACCAGGGCAGGCATTGATTTTTCTTATGAGAATGAGTATTATGGAAATACAGTTTTTACGCTTCCATTTATTGCAGAGTATCAGGTGATGAACAGTTCACTTGCATTGAAGACGATTGAAGTATTAAAAGACCAGGTGAAGATACCGGTGGAGGCGGTCAGGAAGGGACTTCTCGAGACACGCTGGCAGGGAAGAATGGAAACCGTGTTGCCGGGAGTGATCGTTGACGGGGCACATAATGAAGATGGTGTAGAGAAATTTGTGGAGACAGCAGTACATTTCCAGAAAGATTATCCGCTGACACTGCTTTTTTCGGCAGTAGATGATAAGGATTATACAGATATGATCCGTACCATTCTTGGGAAAATTTCTTTCCATCATGTGATCGTGACTCAGGTTGGAGGCTATCGAAAGGTTCCGGCAGAAAAACTGGCAGAGATATTCAGAGAAAAAGGCTGTCCGACAGCGGAAGCCTGCGAAGATGTGGAAGAAGCATTTAAGAAAGCTCTGGCGGCAAAAGGAGAAGACGGAATGTTATTCTGTGTCGGTTCTCTGTATCTGGTTGGAGAAATCAAGACACTTATTCTGCAGGGAGTCGGTAAATAAAGGAGAATAATATGATTGATTATGAAGAGGAACTGAAGAAATTTGAGCCATGTCTGGATGTTACAGATGCAGAGGGCGCAATCTATGACAGAGAGCTTACGGATATTCTGGATGTTCTTCAGGAAGTATTAAGAGAAGCAAAAAGCAACAGACGTGTAAAATAAGATACAAGGAGAACTACATGAATTGTATGAACTGCGGTGCATTTCTTACAGATATGGATCTGGATTACTGTCCAAATTGTGGGTATAATGTACTGATTCAGAAAAAGGTAGATTATCTGTCTAAGATTTTTTATAATCAGGGACTTGAGAAGGCAAGTATCCGTGATCTTTCCGGTGCGATCGCCTGTCTGAAACAGAGTCTTATGTATGACAAAAGAAACATCAGGGCGAGAAATCTGCTTGGGCTGGTATATTTTGAAACAGGGGAAGTTGTCTCGGCACTCAGTGAATGGGTGATCAGTAAGAATCTTCAGCCAACCAGAAACCTGGCATCAGAATATATCAACAAATTGCAGGCAAATCCCAATAAACTTGCGGCAATCAATGAAACAATCAAGAAATATAACCATGCATTAATGCTCTGCCGAGAAGGGCATGAAGATATGGCAGCCATTCAGTTGCGAAAGATTCTTACACAGAATTCCAAACTGATCAAGGGATATCATCTGCTGGCTTTGATCCAGATGAAGAACGGAGAATGGAATAAAGCACGAAGAATCCTCAAAAAAGCTGCAAGGATTGACAAAACAAACACAACAACCCTTCGTTTTCTGCGAGAGGTAGATGAGCAGACAGGAGTGACGACCAGACTTGAAAAGAAAAAGAAAGGGCTGTTTCGCTCCGGGACTAAAGAAAATCCGGATACGGATATTCTCGGAAGCGAGAGAGTCGCTCAGCCGACCGTGTACAGAGAACATTCAAAGGTTTCTGTATTTTTTATCCTGATGGCCGGAATAGCAGCTGGTGCAGTAGCATTCTGGCTTCTGGCGGTACCTGCGATACGGCAGGGAATCTATCAGGAGGCGAACCAGCAGATTGTTCAGTACAGTGAATCTCTGGCAAGCCAGGGAGCGGAACTCACGAAAGCACAGGGAGAGGCCAAAGAATCCGGAGATACGGTAGAGTCTGTCACGCAGGAACTTACGACAGAACAGACGAAGAGCGAAAGCTATCAGGCACTTCTGCAGGCTTATACGTATTATCAGCAGCAGAATCTGGATGAAGCAGCTGTGGAGATTCAGAAGGTGCATGTGGATGTACTGACAGATAGCATGAAATCTGTTTATACAACGATCAGAGATGCGACCGGTGTAGCAGGAATCGGAGATACAGAGGGAGTGCAGAGTCAGGAGAATTCGTCAGACAGCACAGAAGATACTTCTTCGTCTGAAGATACTTCGTATGAGGATACTTCTTACGATGAATCGGATTACAGCAATTATGATGAAGAGTATTATGAATAAATAACGATATAGCAGAAAAACCTCGGAGAAGGGGATGTACGATTTCAGAACGTACATCTCCTTTTCTTTATATCAGATGTGAGATGACTCCCACCTGCAGGTGGTGAGCAACAAAATTATATCAGTGGCGGGCATTCTTGAAAGTGGACAGAAGGGGGAGTAGAAAATGAATGAAATGTTTCAACTGGAGGGGACTACATTGCGTATCATTCTTCCGCAGGAACTGGATCATCCGATGGCAGATCTGATCCGGAAAGGAACAGAAATGCTTGCAGGGAGGACTTATATCCGTACAATTGTGTTTGATTTTTCGGAGACAGAGTTTATGGACAGTTCAGGCATCGGGCTTCTGATGGGAAGATATCGTGCACTTGGAATGCGAAAGGACTGTATTCAGGCAGTCGGCGTAAACGGTCATATAGGGCATTTACTGCGTCTGTCAGGACTTCATCGTTACATTGTGATCCAGAAGGCAGGGGAGGGGGAAGTGTCATGAGAGAAGATACAAATGAAGTATCTGCAAATGAGATGCTACTTATTTTTGAAAGTAATCCGGTGAATGAAGGGCTTGCAAGAGTTACGGCAGCATCTTTTTGCACGCAGTTGAATCCGACTCTGGAGGAGATCGCAGATCTGAAGACTGCTGTTTCGGAGGCAGTGACAAACTGTATTATACACGGATACGAAGGCAGAAGAGGAAGGATTGAGATGCACCTGTCTTACAGGGAACGGGAGCTTTATGTAGATATTACTGATTATGGCGTGGGGATCAGTGATGTGGAGAAAGCAATGGAACCGATGTATACTTCAAAACCGGATAAGGACAGATCTGGAATGGGATTTACGTTTATGGAGGCATTTATGGATGAATTATCAGTGGAATCGGAACCAGATAAAGGAACTGTCGTACACATGAAAAAAATCATCGGCCGGTAAAAAATGACCTGGGATACCGTTGCCCTGATCGGGCGTGCGCACCAGGGGGATAAAGAAGCAAGAGACATTTTGTTCCATGAAAACACAGGACTGATCTACAGTGTTGCACACAGATTCCTGGGAAGAGGTGCAGAGATGGAAGATTTGTTTCAGATTGGCAGTATCGGACTCTTGAAAGCAGTAGATAAATTTGATCTGTCATATGATGTGAAATTTTCTACGTATGCAGTACCAATGATTGCGGGAGAAATCAAACGTTTCCTGCGAGATGACGGGATGCTGAAGGTCAGCCGCAGCATAAAAGAAAATCAATATCGCATTTATAAAATGCGGGAAAAACTGGAAAAGAATCTGGGCAGGGAGCCGACGGTGACAGAGCTGGCAGAAGAGCTGGGAATGACACCGGAGGAAATTGCCATGGCATCGGATGCAGCAACAGAAGTAGAATCAATCTATCGTCCTATACATCAGGGGGAAGGAACGGAATTGCAGCTTTTGGACAAGCTTCCGGAGAAGGAAAACAGGCAGGAAAGAATACTGGACAAAATCTTTCTGGAAGAATTACTAAATATATTGGGAACAGAAGAAAGAAGGCTGATCTGCATGCGTTATTTCTGTGATATGACACAAACGGAGGTGGCAAAGAGGCTGGGAATATCACAGGTGCAGGTTTCGAGAATGGAAAAAAGAATCTTACACAGACTCAAAAAAGAGATACAGGATAAAACGGAAGTATAAAATTGCTGAATATAAAGATACTGTATATATCGGACAAAATGTCCTGTAAAAAAAGAAAGGACAGATGAAAGTATGGCTTCCGAAAATATAACACTTTATATAAAAGGAGACCGCAATGTTGAAGTGACAGAACGGGATGTGTTTCTGAAGGATATTGTCAGCATGGAATGTTCCGATAAAAAATTTCTGCCGAAACTTCAGACAGTAAAGATACTGAAGCTTCATGGAAACAGAGAACAGCGGTATGTGGTCTCTGTACTGGAAATCATTGCCTGTATCCATGCTGCGTACCCTGAAGTAGAAGTGCAGAATCTTGGAGAAGCGGATATTATCGTGACATACGAAAATCAGAAAACTCCGCCATATCTCTGGCATATCCTCAAAGTGGCAGTTGTGGCAGCAATTATCTTTTTTGGCTCGGCATTTTCAATCATGGCATTTAATAATGATGTGGGTGGAACAAAACTGTTTGGTCAGATATATGAACTTGTGATGGGAAAACAAAGTGATGGCTTCACTGTTCTGGAAGTCACATATTCTATTGGACTGACATTTGGAATCCTGATCTTTTTTAATCATTTTGGTAAAAAACGATTTACAGTCGATCCGACTCCGATGGAGGTGCAGATGCGTCTCTATGAAAATGATATTCAGACGGCACTCGTAGAAAATGCATCCAGAAGAAAAGAAGAACTTGAAGTGGGTGATCGATAATGTGGTGGCGAAATGTGTTTCTGGCACTGATCGGTATCAGCGCAGGAATGGTTGTTGCAGGAGGTGTGTTCTCCTTTATTGTGGAACTGGGAGTGATCTCTGATTTTGCTGACCGTACACATACTGCAAAGCATATCCTGTTTTATGAAGATATGGTTTCTGCTGGTGCTGTACTGGGAAATTTGTTTCAGATTTTTGAGGTCCATTTGCCGGGACGTTCCATATTCCTTGAGATATTTGGACTGTTTGGAGGAATTTTTGTTGGATGCTGGGCTATGGCACTTGCAGAAATCCTGAATGTGTTTCCGATATTTATGCGCCGGGCAAGAATCGTTCGATACCTGGCGGTGTTTGTGCTGATGTTAGCACTTGGAAAAGGCTTCGGGGCAGGATTGTTTTTCTGGAAAAGATGGTAGACAAAAGTATACAAAGAAAGGATGAAATGGCAGCAAAAAGCCCCGACAGATTAATGCCGGGGCTTTCGTGTATGTCTGATCTGATCAGAAGTTGATTTCTTTTCCTTCGAGTCGCCACTGTCTGAATTCAGCAGAAGCAGAGAGAAGAAGGTCGGATGAAGAGTTCAGGGCTGTTTCTACAGAGTCCTGGATCACTCCGATGATGAATCCTACTGCAACGACCTGCATGGAGACATCATCTGAGATGCCAAACAGGGAGCATGCCATCGGAATCAGAAGCAGAGAACCACCGGCAACGCCAGATGCACCACAGGCTGACAGAGCAGCCAGAAGGCTCAGGATGATTGCAGTAGGGATATCTACATGAATGCCAAGGGTAAAGGCGGTTGCCATCGTCATGACAGTGATCGTGATGGCAGCACCGTCCATGTTGATCGTCGCACCAAGAGGAATCGTTACAGAATATGTATCACGGTCAAGTCCCATTTCTTCACAGACTTTCATATTGACCGGGATATTGGCTGCAGAACTTCTTGTGAAAAAAGCAGTCAGAGCACTTCTCTTCAGACAGTGGAAGATCAGCGGATATGGATTCTTGCGGATACACCAGTATACCAGAAGAGGGTTTGTTACAAAATAGATAAAAAGCATACATCCGACAAGCAGAAGAAGCAGTTTTCCATATGTTGTGAAGATATCCAGGCCATTGGTAGATACTGTGTTGAATACAAGACCGAAGATACCGAATGGAGCCATATTGATGATCCAGGTAACAACTGTGGAAATTCCATCAGCAACATCTTTAAGTACATTTTGGGTGATGTTATTGGCAGCACGGAATGCAAGGCCAAGAAGAATTGCCCACATAAGGATGCCGACATAGTTTGCGTTCACAAGGGAAGATACCGGGTTGGCAACCAGATTCAGAAGGAGGTTGTTGAGAACCTCGACAATACCCTGCGGTGCTGCTGCATCTGTAGTGGCAGCAGTGGCAAGTGTCAGTTTTACAGGAAATGCCATACTTGCAAATACGGCAATGACTGCGGCAAGTACAGTACTGAACATGTAAAGTATGATAACTGTCTTGATGACACCGCCGTGAGATTTACCTGCGTTACACAGAGAACTGATAACAAGAAAGAATACCAGAAGTGGTGCGATCGCCTTAAGTGCACTTACAAAGACATCTCCAAGGATTGCGATGCCGGTCGCCCCTGGTACAGCGATTCCGAGGATAGCACCGAGAATCAGTCCAACCAGGATTCGCTTTACCAGAGCGATGTCTGTCCATTTGTTCCAAAGCTTTTTCATATTTCTACTCCTTTAACGTTGTAAAATGATAACAGGGTACATTATAAACGAAAAGGACAGAGAACGCAATAGAATAATTTACAGATGTTCGCTGGTGGCAGACAAATGGGGACTTTATTATTCTTTCATTCTGGGATGAAAAATCAGACTTGCCAGATATGAAAAAATCAATGCGGCAGAAACACCAACGGCACAGGCAGTGAAACCACCAGTGAACAGACCGAGAAAACCGTTTTCATCGATCGCTTTTTTCATGCCTTTCCACAGAATATTTCCAAATCCAAGAAGTGGAACACTGGCACCTGCGCCTGCATATTCTGTAAAAGGCTGGTAAAAGCCCAGAAAACTCAAGACAGCACCGGAGCAGACGAGCAGGACCATAACACGGCCTGGAAGCAGCTTGGTTTTGTCCAGAAGAATCTGTACAAGAGCACAGATCAGTCCACCTACCCAGAATGCATTAAAATAATCCATGGTCAGACCTCCGTTTCTTTACTGATGTGTTCGATGACAACTCCGTGGGCGATTCCGGCAATAGGTTCGCCCTCGTTAAAACTGACTTTGGAAAGCATGGCACCGGTCGGTACAAAGAGGACACGTTTCCAAAAGCCGGACACGACACGGGGAAGAATATAGGCGGCAAGTACAGAGGCTGCACAGCCACAGCCGCTGCCGCCGGAATGTGTATCCTGTTTCTGGTTATCGTATATCAGCAGACCACAGTCCTGATGGACGGATGACAGATCTATATTTTTTTCTTTCAGAAGATCGAGAAGGATCTGCCGTCCAACAACACCGAGGTCTCCTGTCAGAACAGCATCGTAGTCATTTACAGAACGCCCGAAGTCCTCAAAATGCCGGTAAATGGTGTCACATGCGGCAGGAGCCATACAGCCACCCATGTTGAGAGAATCACGAAAGCCAAAATCAATGACTTTTCCTGTAGTGATTCCGGTGATCGCCACAGATCCGAGGGTACTTCTGAGAAGTGAAGAACCGACCATTTCTGATGGATGAGGGGCCTCTGGACTGAGAATACAGGCAGCACTTCCGGTAACAGTCCAGGTAGCAGAAAGAGGGCGCTGACAGCCGTAACCAAGAGGAAAACGAAATTCTTTTTCGGCAGTGGCAAAATGGCTGGAGGTGGCACAGAGAATGTGATGCCCATATCCGGCAGATACGGCGATAGCTCCAAGAGAGAGTGATTCTCCCATTGTAGAGCAGGCACCATACAGACCGAAGAATGGAATTCCCATTTCTGCAATACCAAAGGAAGAAGCAATGGTCTGGGCGAGCAGGTCACCGGCGAAGACAAATCGAATATCATCCGGTGTAAGACCGGCTTTTCCGATCGCAAGAACAGCGGCCTTTTTTTGCATGGCACTTTCAGCAGCTTCCCATTTCTTTTCTCCGAACATCGGATCATCACAGATCATATCAAAACAGTTTTTTAAAGGACCATCCCCTTCTTTGGGACCAACTACGGACGCGCAGCTTTGAATATAAACGGGGCGGGAAAAAGAGATACTTGCCTTCCCGAGCAGAGTTCCGGAATTCATCAGATCACCTCCAGGAGTTTGCATACATAATAAATAAGGCCAAGAAGCCAGGAACTTAAAATGCCATACAGGATGACGGGGCCGGCAATCGTGAAAATCTTGCAGCCGATTCCGAAGACCTGACCTTCTGCACGGTATTCGATAGCCGATGCGGCAACAGAATTGGCGAAACCGGTAATAGGGACCAACCCTCCGGCACCGCCGAATTTTCCTATTTTAGAATAAACATTCAGACCAGTCAGAATAACACTGATAAAGATCAGCAGAAGGGAACACCAGTTTCCGGCAGTTTCTTTGTCAGCTCCTATAGAAGATGCGGTGTTCAGGATAAGCTGACCGAGAACACAGATCAGTCCGCCAGTCAGGAATGCTTTCAGCATGTTTAACGGAAGATTGTGAACAGGAGTGATCTTTTTTACGTATTTCTCGTATGCTTTCTGTTTTTCGCGTTGTTTTTCTTCTGACATGTAATCCATCCTTTCCTTAACAATTTTTGGAATAAAAAAATTTATTTGTAAAAAACATGGTTTTCTTTTGACTTTTACGTTATTTATGCATATAATGAGAAGGCTATTGCCAATCGAAAAGCAAAAGAACACAGTTAATGTCAGTAGTATATGGAACTGTTCATGATTCATGCACGGATTGTAAAAAAAGTATGAAAAACTGTACATTCTTTTGTGTGGATAGTATAATGAGTTTTAGTTAGGGTGGAGATAGAGAAGTTTTAATAAATAATGAAAAAACAGGAGGAGGTTTACACATGTACGATGCATTTTCCAGAATGGAAAATCTGCTTGGAACCAAAGGCGTGAAACGGCTTGGCAGTGCGAAAATCGCAGTGTTCGGCATTGGTGGTATCGGTTCGTATGTGGTGGAAGCTCTTGCACGCTGTGGAGTTGGAAGCCTTACACTTGTTGATCATGAAGATATTTCTCTGACTGACATCAACAGGCAGTTATATGCATTGCGTTCGGCAATAGGCCACAAAAAAGTTCAGGTAGCAAAAGAACATATTCGTGACATTGATGAGGATATTCTGGTGCATACCTATGAAACATATTATAGTAATGATACAGCAGGGATGTTTGATCTGAAGGCGTATGACTATATTGTAGATGCGATGAATTCATTGGCATCCAAGATTCTTCTGATCGAACAGGCAAAAGCCTGTGGAGTTCCGGTGATCTCATGTCTCACGACAGAAAACAAACTGAATCCGGCAAGACTTGAGATCGCAGATATTTCCAGGGTAAGCAATGATCCGTTTGCGAAAACTATTCGTGTCGAGCTTCGCAAAAAAAACGTCCGAAAAGTCAAGGTGTTATATTCTCGTGAAAAAATCCGTAAGGAAAAGAACAGCAGGATAATGAAAGATAACAATACCGATCGGGCGTCGGAAGGAAACGGAAGCATTTCGTTTGTGCAGGGAACAGCAGGAATGCTGGTATCTGCAGAGGTGGTGAAAGACCTGCTGGCGGAGAAAACAAGAAATAAATAAGGATATCAACTGAATAGAAAGATAGGGGACAAAATCTGTGAATGAAGAAATAAAACAGAAGTTTTGCCGGGAGTTTGGAAGTGATCGAGTGCTTTTGGAAGAACCGATGAAACGTCATACAACTTTTCGAATCGGCGGTCCGGCAGAAGTATTTGTTATGCCTGGGAATCTTGAAGAGGTGCAAAGAATACTGGAAATCTGCAGGACAGAAGATCTCCCGTATTTTATTCTTGGAAATGGAAGCAATCTTCTTGTCAGTGACAGAGGATACCGGGGGGTTGTGATTCAGCTGGACCGTAATTTCGGAGAAGTAAAAGTAGAAGGTACGGAGATCCATGCATCAGCGGGAGCACTGCTTTCTACGATTGCTGTAGCTGCCAGAAGAGCATCACTGACAGGATTTGAATTTGCCGGAGGAATTCCGGGGACGCTTGGCGGTGCAGTGGTCATGAACGCCGGGGCGTATGGTGGAGAAATGAAAGATGTTCTTCGAAAAGTAATGGTAATGGACCAGAGCGGAAAGGTTTTTGAGATTCCGGCAGAAGAACTTCAGATGGGATATAGAACGAGCATCATAAAAACAGCAGGATATATTGTCCTGGGTGCGGTGCTCTCTCTTAAAGAAGGCAATCTCGAGGAAATAAAAATGCTGACCAGAAAGCTCAGTGAGCAGCGTACATCGAAACAGCCGCTGGAATACCCAAGTGCTGGAAGTACATTTAAACGACCGGAAGGATATTTTGCCGGCAAACTGATCATGACAGCGGACTGCGGGGTTATCGCGTGGGTGGAGCCCAGGTATCGGAGAAACACTGTGGCTTTGTGATCAATACAGGAGACGCTACTGCTGAAGATGTACGCAGCCTGATGAAGCATGTAACAGAGATTGTATATGCTAAATTTGGAGTGACACTTGAACCGGAAGTGAAATTTCTGGGAGAATTTTAACAGGAGATAAAACATGCGGCTTGTAATTGTTACCGGCATGTCAGGAGCAGGAAAATCTACTGCACTGAAAATGCTTGAGGATGCGAGATATTTTTGTGTAGATAATCTGCCGATCGCACTTGTCGGGAAATTTGTCTCGCTGATGGCGACATCACAGGATGAAGAAGTGCAGAACGCTGCGATAGGTATTGATGCACGCAGCGGACGGGCTCTTGAAGAACTGGAAGTTGTGCTTGACAGACTGAAAGCGGAAGGACATACTTTTGAGATCCTTTTTCTTGATGCGGATGATAAAGTACTTGTCAAAAGATATAAAGAATCAAGAAGAAGCCATCCGCTTGCCATGACAGGAAGAGTGGATGATGGAATCAGGCTGGAACGTAAAAAAACAGAATTTTTACGCAACAGGGCAGATTATATTATCGATACAACACATCTGCTGACCAGAGAACTGAAGAAGGAACTGAATAATATTTTTGTTGATAACGGAAAATTCAGTAATATGATGATATCTGTTCTTTCTTTCGGATTTAAGTATGGAATACCGGAAGATGCAGACCTGGTCTTTGATGTCCGCTTTCTTCCAAATCCGTATTATGTAGATGAACTGCGACCGCAGACGGGAATGGATGAGGGTGTTTATAATTATGTGATGGATAATGAAACGGCCAGACAGTTTGCTCAGAAACTGGAAGATATGGTTGAATTTCTGATTCCGAATTATGCGAAGGAAGGCAAAACAAGTCTGGTCATTGCAATAGGATGTACCGGAGGAAAACACAGATCTGTGACACTGGCAAGGGTTCTGTATAACAGACTGGTGGAGAAGCGTGAATATGGAATACGGCTGGAACACAGAGATATCGGTAAGGACGCTCTTCTGAAGAAGTAGAGATGCTGTGAGCAAATTGAAATGTAACGAAACAGAGTAGCAGAACAGGAGAAATGGAAATGTCTTTTTCGGGGATGGTGAAAGAAGAACTTTCCAGACAGATCAGCACGGCAAGACACTGCCGGATTGCAGAAATTGCAGCATTGCTCAGTGCCTGTGGCAAAATGACTGCCGCAGGGATACTGCGGTTTCAGACAGAAAATGATGCTGTGGTGAGAAAGTACTTTACTTTATTACAAAAAACATTTAATATAGAAACAGAAATAGCCATTCGCGAGAGTCGTCAGATGAAGAAGGGAAATGTGTATTATGTGGAGATCACAGATCCCGGACAGGTGGAGACTGTCCTTCAGGGAACGAAACTTTCGGTGAATGAGGGTGACGGAGAAACGTTATATACGGAGAATGCATTGCTCACGCAGCAGAGCTGCTGTAAGCGGGCGTTTATCCGGGGTGCTTTTCTTGCATCCGGATCGATCAGTGATCCGGAAAAAGGGTATCATTTTGAAATCGTTACTCAGGATGAGAGAAAAGCTGCGCATTTGCAAGAAATCATCTGTAGTTTTCAGATCGATGCGAAGATCGTGTTGCGTAAGAAGTCATATGTGGTCTATGTGAAAGAAGGCGCGCAGATCGTAGATATGCTGGCAATTATGGAAGCAAATGTGGCACTGATGAATCTGGAGAATATCCGGATTCTGAAGGAGATGCGTAATTCCGTCAACCGGAAAGTAAACTGTGAAACAGCAAATATCAATAAAACGGTGAACGCGGCAGTCAAACAGATCGAAGATATCAGGCTGATCGAACAGAAAAAAGGATTTCATAATCTGAACGAAGGACTGGCAGAAATTGCAGAACTGAGATTGCAGTACCCGGAGGCCACACTTAAAGAACTAGGAATGATGTTAAATCCGCAGGTTGGAAAATCAGGGGTTAATCACCGGCTGAGAAAATTAAGTGAGATAGCCGATGAACTGCGGATGAACGAGGAGGATTTATTATGATTAAAAAACCAATCACTATTCACCTGTCTACAGGACTTGAAGCGCGCCCAGTTGCGCAGCTGGTTCAGGTTGCCAGTCAGTTTAACAGTGAGATCTACGTTGAGATTGGAAGAAAAAAAGTCAATGCAAAAAGTATCATGGGAATGATGACACTTGGTCTTGATGCGGGAGAAGAAATTACTCTTTCTGCGAATGGGGAAGATGAAGAGGACGCAATGAAGAGCATTGAAAATTATTTGAGCAATCAGTAATCAGGATTCGTTATTCTATAATATAAAAGAGCATTGCCGGGAAGAAGACCGATTCCAGGGCAATGCTTTTAATAAAAGGTGAACCAAAGCAAAGGAGATACCAATGTCAAAATTTTTGAAATTTATTGTACATTTCTTTGTTATTTGTACGATCGTGTGTGTTCTTGGACTGGCTCTGCCGCCATTCTTAGGGGTAAGAACAGTTATTATGGATTCGTCAGATAAGGCTACAAATCTGCCAGTAGGTTCTGTGACCTATGCAATACCGGTAAAAACAGAAGACGTTGCTGCGGGAACACCAATTCTTGTCCAGGAAGATGGAAAGTCTTATCGTTACAATCTGGTAAGTGTAAATCGGGAAAATAATACGGGTACAGTGATCGATACTACAACATCTGCACAGCAGAATATCACAGTGTCAGTCAAGAACTGGGTACCGAAAATCGTAGTTACAGTCCCATTTGTGGGATATTTGCTTGTAGCTACAGAAAGTATTGAAGGCCTGATCATCCTCGGGCTTGTAATTCTTTTCCTTATTATATTATATGTGATTGCGGAACTCTGGAAAAAAGAGCCGGAAGATGAATATGAAGATCTTCAGGGTGATACACGACATGTGAAAACTTCTAAAGAACTTAAAATGGAAGAAAAGGCGCGTGCAAGAAAAATGAAGGAAGAAGACAAAGAGCTTCTTTATGGAGAGAAAGAAAAGAAAAAACGTGCCAAAAAAGAGGAAAAGATAAAAAGAAAAAAAATCCGTACAGGCGGTTTTGTAGATGAAATCTATGAAGATGATCTTGATGAAGAAGCACAGGAACAGGAACCAACCGTACGTCCGACACAAAATGTACAGGCTGCAACAAGCGAGGCACATGAGCTTCTGAAAAAAGAAATTGCCGCTGCAACCGCAGATGACAGCCAGGAACTTCCGGATGACTACTTTGATGCACCGGGCAACCTTACTGAGAGAATTTCGCTTCTCGAAAGCGATCTTGCTGAAACAGAACCGGAGGATGAGGAAGAAGAGGTTGAAATCAAGAAACTTGCGATTCCAAGACGCTCAGCAGCTCAATTGGCAAATAAAGCGCGTAAGGCAGGAGATACTCCTGATATCGTAAGAGACTCTATTACAAAAGTAACATTGTTTGATTATTCGGATATCATTGCAGGAGAAGATGATGAAGAAGAGGATAACGAATAATATCTGAATTTAAATGTTACATATTATAAGAAGTAACGCAGAAAGCGGTTCGGGAGAAACTCCTGGAGCCGCTTTTGATATAACTGGAACGATAATTCCTGGGTAAAGAGTATAAATAAAATTGTACTTATAAAAATACAAAAATAAATGAAAAAAGGACTTGCATAAGTGAAATGCCTTGTGTATAATAATCCTTGCTGTGACATGATAGCAATGAAGCGCGAGGTTGCCGTCAGGATATGACGGGTTTTCCGTGGAGCGAATGTCAAGTTAGGAAACTGACGACAAGTCACTGTACAA
>OLPH01002153.1_pt1 | contig 17024 bp, 13 predicted proteins | sample 1672951 | NCBI WGS metagenome assembly OLPH01 (sample SAMEA3136740, study PRJEB25190) | human gut metagenome | reverse complement strand
ACATGTCCCTTCGTGAAAACCGTACACTGACTACCACTCAGCGTACGTTCTTCACGAGATGGGGGTGCGATTAGGCGTCGCAAAAAACGTACGCTGAGTTCATCAGCGTACGCTTTTGGAGCTGCAACAACGAGCCTTCCTACAGCACGTGCTGTAGGCGGAGCCGTAAAGCGGGGAGCCCAGTGGACTCCCCGTAGGCGACGCCGAAGCACGACAGTGCTGAGGTAATATAACAGCCTTCCTACAGCACGTGCTGTAGGAAGTCCTTAAACCTCGGCTCGGTGGGGTGGTCGATGATGTCGGGGCCGCCCTTTTCTACGACTACGCCACCGTCCATGAACACGATCTGGTCGGCGACTTCGCGGGCGAAGCCGATTTCGTGGGTCACGCACACCATGGTCATGCCTTCCTTGGCCAAGGAACGCATGACGTTGAGCACTTCGCCCACCAGTTCGGGGTCAAGGGCGGAGGTCGGCTCATCGAAGAGCATGATCTCCGGCTTCATGGCCAGAGCACGGGCAATGGCCACGCGCTGCTGCTGACCACCCGACAGCTGGGAGGGGTAATAGTCCGTGCGATTGCCCAGACCGACGCGCTGAAGCTCGGCCACGGCCAGGTCACGGGCGGCTTTCTTGGACTGGTGCTGCACGTGGATCGGGGCTTCCATCACGTTTTCCAGCGCGGTCATGTGCGGGAACAGGTTGAAGCGCTGGAACACCATGCCGAGGCGAGAGCGCTGTGCGGCGATCTCCTTATCGTCCAGGGTCTGCAGCATGTCCTGGCCGTTTTTGGTCACGTGCTTGTAGCCGATGAGTTCGCCGTCTACCTCGATGGAACCGCCGGTCAGGGTTTCCAGCTGGTTGATCAGACGCAGGAACGTGGACTTGCCGGAACCGGAGGGCCCCAGAATCACGGTCACAGTGCCGGGCATAACGGTTAGATCGATGCCCTTGAGCACATGCAGCGGCCCAAACGCCTTGTGCACCTGCACGGCCTTGACAGCAGGAATCACGGAACCGTCAGCCGCCTTGCGCACGACCGGGGCAACACTGGTGATGTCATTCGTAGTCATAATCGCGCTCCCGCCTTATGCATTCAATCCGACAAATGTGGTCTGGTTGAGCTTGTCCACGTCATCCTTCGGTTCACCGTCGGTCTTACCCGGCAATGGCGTCTGCTTGCCCTTGGTGCCCACCGGTCGGGCATCGAAGCCCTTGCCGAAGTGCGCCTCGAGGCGGGACTGCACAACCATCAGAATGGAGGTGATCAGCAGGTACCAGAAGCAGGCCACGAGAAGCAGCGGAATCGGCTTGTAGATACGGTTGGCGATGGCGTTGGTGGCGAACTGCAGTTCGAGGGTGAACGGCACGGCGGTGACCAGCGAGGTGGTCTTCAGCATGCCGATGGTCTCGTTGCCGGTGGGCGGGATGATGATGCGCATGGCCTGCGGCAGCACGATGCGGCGCATGATGAGCGTGCGGTTCATGCCCAATGCCTTGGCCGCCTCGGTCTGGCCGGGGTCCACGGCTTCAAGGCCGGCACGCACGATTTCGGACAGGTAGGCGGCCTCGTTCAGGGCCAGACCAATCCATGCGGCGTTGAATGCGGTGACCACCACGTTGGAGTCGATGCTCCAGAACTCCACCGAGGTGAACGGAATGCCGAGGCTAATCTTGGGAATCAGCACGGCGAACAGACCCCAGAAAATGAGCTGCGTGTACACAGGCGTGCCGCGGAAGAACCAGATGAAGAACCAGCTGACGCCGCGCAGCACCGGATTGATGGATTTGCGCATGATGGCGAGAATCACCGACAGGATGATCGCCACGACCATGGAGATCACGGTGAGCTCCAAGGTATAGCGAATGCCTTCAAGCACGTTCTCGTTGAACAGGTACTTCCAGACGGTGGGCCAATCCAGTCGCGGATTGGTAATCAAGCCTTGAATGAGCATCGCGGCGAGCAGCACCACGATCACTGCGGCCACAATCGGGCCGGGGCGCTTGACCGGCAGCGCCTTGATGCGGTTGGGGATGTTCACTCCCTCACCGTCGACTTCTTTCTTCGCCATAATTTGGTTCCTTGGACGTGTTGGGCAGCCTGAACTGCAAGTTGCAACTAGCGTTGAACCTTAGTGTACGAATGGGGCGACTGTGTTACAAACAGTGCGCCCCATTCGAATTTTCGCGACAGCTTGTCGGCTATTCGACGGCCGGGTTGATTTCGGCCTTGTCCAGTGCGCCGGATTCGACGCCCCAGTGCTGGAGGATCTTGGTGTAGGTGCCGTCGTCCATAAGCTTTTGCATGGCCTTCTGCACGGCTTCGGTGGTCTGGGAATCGCCCTTTTTGATGGCGATGGCGTTCGGCACTTCATCGAAGTCCTTGCCGAGCTGTTCCAGCTGACCATCGGTCTGGGCAATGGCGTAGCCGACAACCGGGGAATCGGCGAAGAAGACGTCGGCCTTGCCGGTCACCACAGCGGTGGTGGCGTCGGTCTGCTGCTTGGAGGACTGGATGGTGATGTCTTTCTTGCCGTCCGCCTTGCACTGCTTGGCGGTCTTGTTGATGGCCTCTTCCTCGACGGTGCCGGTCTCGACGGCAACGTTCAGACCGCACAGGTCGTTCTCATCGACGTTCTTGGGGTTGCCTGCGGCCACTGCATAGCCCATGCCTGCGGTGAAGTAGGAGACGAAGTCGACGGATTCCATGCGCTCCTTGGTGATGGTGAAGGCGGCGATGCCCAGATCGTACTTGGAGCCGATGGCCGGAATGATCGTATCGAAGTTGGAGGAGACGATTTCGGTATCGAGACCGAAGATGTTGCCCATGGCGCGGGCAAGATCCATGTCGTAGCCGATCTGGGTCTTGCCGTCGGCGTCGAGGAATTCGGCCGGGGCGTAGGAGGGGTTGGTGCCGATGGTGAGCTTGCCGTCCTTGGTCACGGATTCAGGCAGCAGTGCGGCGATTGCATCGTCCTTCTTCACGGAGCTCACGTCGTAGCTGGTGATGGTGACCGACTTGGAGGAACCGCCCTTATCGGAACCGGAGTCACCCGCCTTGTCGGAGGTGCCGCAAGCCGCGGCGGAGAACAGCATGGCCACGCTCAAGGCGGCGGCCGCAATGGTCTTCAGCTTGTTGAACTGCATGATCTCTCTCTTCTTCTCTGTGGAGCCGCCCTATAGCGACTATCAACAATCAGGTATAAATATACATTATAGCGTATACATATACAAATGCTCCCGCTGGGAGGCCGCCGCATAAGAATACAACTGCTGGTGGCTGTTATGCTACAGACCACCCTCAGTCGCCTTCGGCGACAGCTCCCGCCAGCGGGAACGAACAGGGACACCTGGCAATCAGGCGGCGTCGGCCGGGTTGATCTCAGCCTTGTCGATGGCACCGGAACCAACACCCCAAGTGTCGAGGATCTTCTTGTAGGTGCCGTCGTCCATCAGCTTCTGGATGGCCTTCTGCACGGCTTCGGCGGTCTTGGTATCGCCCTTCTTGATGGCCACGGCCTCGGGCACCCCGCCGGCGTCTTCACCGAGCGTCTCCAAGGTGTCGCCGGTCTGCTTGATGGCGTAGGCGGACACCGTGGAATCGGCGTAGAAGATGGAGGCCTTGCCGGAAGCCACGGCGGTGGTCACATCGGTCTGCAGCTTGGAGGACTGGATGTCGATGGCATCCTTGCCGTCCGCCTTGCACTGCTCGTTGGCCTTGTTGACTTCCTCTTCCTGCGTGGTGCCGGTCTGCACGGCCACCTTCACGCCGCACAGGTTCGAGGAGTCGACCTTGTTCGGGTTGCCCTTCTGCACCACGTAGGTGGAGCCGGCCTTGAAGTAGGTGACGAAGTCGACGGCCTGCATGCGCTCTTTGGTCACGGTGAAGGAGGAGATGCCAAGGTCGTACTTGGAGCCCACGGACGGAATGATGGAGTCGAAGGTAGAGGAGATGGTTTCTTCCTTCAGGCCGAATACGGCGGCGATGGCCTTGGACAGGTCGACGTCGAAGCCAACCGCGGTCTTGCCGTCTTCGGCCAGGAATTCGGCCGGAGCGTAAGAGGTATCGGCGCCGACGGTCAGCGTGCCGTCGCTGGTGACGGAATCAGGCAGCAGTGCGGCTATCTCGTCGTCCTTCTGGATGCTGCTGGTGTCGAAGCCTTGAATCGAAGTGCTGGACGAGTCCTTGGATGAATCGCCGCTCTTGGCTGCGGTGTCGGTGCTGTCAGTCGTGCCACAGGCTGCCAAGGCGATCAGCATGGCCGCGCTCAGGGCGGCGGCCGCAGCGGATTGTATTCCCTTGCTTAGAGACATTGGATTTCCTCTCTCCGGATAGTCAGCTGGGCGGGTATGTTTCCCAGATGGTTCCAGAGCGTAGGAGTGCAATGCTACGGAAGCGTTAATCGTGGGCGAAATGACCCACAACGCGGACATCCTACTCTTGGCTCCCCTCCGGAGGGGAGCCAAGGGGCGGGACTAGTGGCGCATGTTGGCGTAGCGCATGGCGCGTAGGGCTTCGCGCTTGTCCTGCTCTTCGCGCAGGGCCTGGCGTTTGTCGAATTCCTTCTTGCCTCGGGCCAGTGCGATCTCCGCCTTGACGCGACCGTCCTTGAAGTACAGGCTCAGCGGCACAATCGTGTATCCCTTGGCCTCGATGCCGCGGGCGAGCTTGGTGATCTGCAGTCGGTGCAGCAGCAGCTTGCGCTTGCGCTTGGGCGCATGGTTGTTCCATGTGCCGTTCAGGTATTCGGGGATGTTCGCGCCCTCCAGCCACATCTCGCCACGGCGGTCGATGGAGATGAACGCCTCGGACAGCGATGCGCGGCCTTCGCGCAACGACTTGACCTCGGTGCCGGTCAGGGCCAGCCCTGCCTCGTACTTGTCTTCGATGGCATAGTCATGCCGGGCCTTCTTGTTCTGGACGATGAGTTTCTCACCGGTTTCCTTGGGCATGTCTCCTCCTTTCGTGGGCAATAACTCGTGGGTAGCAACTCGTGGGTAGCAACGCAACATCCGACGATATCACGGACCGGCCTCGAATACGAAAAAGGGTTCCTCTTCAAGAGGAACCCTTCAACCGCATATATCGGCCGAACCAACCGATCAGTGGACGAACCAGTACTGACCCAAATTGGTCAGCGTGCGGTAGTGCATGTTCCACGGACCACCCCAGTTCATTTCGGAGATCTGGAATGTGCCGTCGCCATACACGGCTTCGACTACGGCAACATGGCCATAGGTACCGTCGGCACCATCCTGACCAGGCAGGAAGGAGAGCGCCGCACCGACCTGAGGGTTGTGGTCCACGCGCAAGCCGTACGCGGGGGCGTTGCGCCACCAGTCGCCGCCATTGCCGAGATAGGACGGCGTGCCAATGCCCATCTGCCTACGGCGTTCATACGCCCAGTACGTGCACTGGCCGGTGGCATAGGCGTTGCCGTAATCACCGTTCGACGTGCCTTGGCCGCCGACGCTGGGGGCGGGGGCAGGCGCCGGAGCCGGAGCCGGCGCCGGAGCGGGCGCCGGAGCGGGAGTCACCGGAGTGGACGGCGTACCGCCCTGGTTACCGGTATCCACCCGGTTGGCGGCGTCCTGCTGCTCCTTCTGGAACTGACGATTGTAGGAATCGACCTGGGAAGCGATCAGTACGGTCTGGGCCGCCTGCTTGGCGGATTGGGAATCCAGACTGTCGATCATGGAAGACAGTTCGTCACGCCTTGCTTCGCCTTCCTGGCGCAGCTTATCCAAAGCGTCACGTTCGCTTTGCGCGGTTTCGGCGGCGGTCTGTGCGGAAGCGGCCTTCTCATCGGCCTGGGTCTTGAGCACAGCGATCTGCTTTTCGATGGCCGCCAAGCGCTCGCCACGATTCTTCGACGTGCTCAGTGAGGTCGCGGCGGAGGAAGCCGCATTCGCCTCGTTGCGGGACAACGCGTCCCGGGACTGCATGGAATTGACGAAGTCCTGTGTGCTGGTGGCACCCGTCACCACGCTCATCACGTCGGAAGCATTCGAGCCGTGCATCTCGTCACGGGCCAGCTGGGCCACGGCGGCGTGCGCGTCATCGTAGTCCTTGCCGGTCTGCTTGATCTGCTCCTCAAGCGTCTCCTTGTCTTTCTGCGCGGCGGAAAGACGTCCGGATGCGGCATCGGCCTCGTCCTGAGCGGTGGCGGCATCCTCGTTGGCCTGTGTGACCTTGGCCTGCGCGGCGACAATCTTGTTGTTGGTCAGATCGTCCAGCTCAAGTACCTTATTCGCCAGGTCCTGGCTGGCACCGGCCAGCTGCTGCTTGAGTTCGGCCTCGCGCTGTACCGACGCGGCGTGCTGGTTCTGCGCATTGATCAGGTCGGAATAGGTGTCTGCCTGGGCAGGCTGTGCCGAGCTGAACGCCAGACCTCCCACACAGGCTGCGGCGGCCACCAGTGCCGCCAGTGCGGGCTTGATCACACGTACGTTCGTCATATGTGAATAGTCCTTTCGCTCACTTAAGCCAATACCATAACATGCGAACCTGAGAGGCTTGCACACGATGTCATCACATTTCTCGCGGGTAAGCCGGTCACGTTACGCCCTCAAATAACGCCGCAACGAGATGGTTGAAGCGATGATGGACAGCAGTATCGCGCCCACAACCAGGAACGGCGATATCACCAGTACCGTGAGCTGATTCACATAAGGAATCCATGTAACGGATTTCGCCAGCCAGCCGGTGACGAACACGTTGACGATAGCCGAAAGCATCAGGCACGAGAGCACCGAGCCGATCAGCGAGGCGATGGCGCCCTCCAGAATGAACGGCAGACGAATCGTCCAGTTCGAGGCACCCACGTACCTCATGATTTCGGTTTCGGTTCGTCTGGATGCGGCGGACATACGAATGGTGGTTCCGGTCAGCAGGATGGCGACCACCACCATCACGCCGGCGAGCACAGCCGTAACCGCCGTGGCTCGGTTGAGCACGGCGAACACCGGGTCGAAGATCTGGCGCTGATCGGTAACGTCTTCCACACCCTCCTTGCCAGAGAGCACTTCGGAGACCACCTGATATTTGGTGGGGTCCTTGAGCTTGAGCCAGAGGGAGTCCTGCATATCGTCCGCGGTCAGCGTACGGCCTTGGAATTCACCGTTCGGGTACTGCTTGGTGAAGGTGTTGTCGTAGAAATCCTGCTTGCTGACATAGTCGATGTTGGAGACCACGTCGTTGAGTTCATCGCGAATGGTTTTCTGCAGTGCCGTGATCTCATTGGCTGAGGGCGATTTGCCGGAAGCACAGTTCGCGGACTGGCTGGTGCCGTCGGGACATAGCCACACCACGACCTCGACCTTGTCGTACCAGTCGCCCTTGGCTTTGGTAATCTGCGCCTGGGTAAGCACCGAAGCGCCGATGAACAGGAATGAGATGAAGGTGACCAGCGTCAGCGACAGCAGCATCGACAGGTTACGGGTGAGGTTGGCCCACGTTTCGGACAGAATGAATCGTGCTCGCATGATGATCCCCCTTACTCCTTCGCGCCCTCAGCGGGTTGATCGTCGGATGTTTGGTCTGCGGCGGACTGCTCGCCGGCGGACTGCTCGTCAGCAGGCTGCTCGGCGGCGGACTGCTCGTTGGCCGGCGGTGCGGGCGGTTCCGGCGGTGCGGGCGGCTCCGGCGGGGCCGGCGGCTCGGCGGCGGATGACACGGACGTATCGGCAACCGCGGCGGTCGCGGCGGTCGCGGCGGACTCGTCCTTGAACGGGTCGAACGCATGGGTGCTTTCCAGGGCGGCGGCCTGCTCATCCAACGGAATGCCCTTGCCCCAGGTCAGCGTGTCTTCCAGCGGCGCAAACGTCTCGCCATAGCGGCCGGTGCGGCCGGAATGCACGGAATTGGCCAAACGGGCGATGCCTTCAGACGGCTCGTCACTGCCCTCGATGGCCTTGGTCGCCGCCGCCAGCACATGATGGGCGGTGTCGGACTTGGCTTCGACTTCGGCATCCGGGAAGAACAGGGCGGAATCGTAGGAGCCATGAGCCTCGTCACGCACGATCTTGCCGTTGTGCAGTTCGACCACGCGCTTGCGCATCGAGTTGACGATCTCTTCGTTATGCGTGGCCATGACGATGGTGGTGCCGGTGCGGTTGATGGCGTCCAGCACTTCCATGATGCCCAGCGAAGTGGTCGGGTCGAGGTTGCCGGTGGGCTCGTCGGCCAGCAGAATCTGCGGGTGATTCACGTAGGCGCGGGCGATGGCCACACGCTGCTGCTCGCCACCGGAGAGCTCATGCGGATAGTTCTTTTCCTTGCCGGTGAGTCCCACGGTATTCAGCACCTTGGACACCAACGATTTGATGGTGGACCGCCGCGTGCCGATCACCTCAAGGGCGAACGCCACGTTCTCCCATACGGTTTTGTTATTGAGCAGCTTGTAATCCTGGAACACGAAGCCCAGCGAACGGCGGTACTGCGGCACTTGACGGTTGGTGATGCGCCGCAGATCGTTGCCGGCCACGCGAATCTCGCCGCTGGTGGCCTCCTCCTCGCGCAACAGCAGGCTCAAGAGCGTGGTCTTGCCGGAGCCGGACGCACCCACAAGGAACACGAAATCACCGCGTTCGATATCGAGGTTGATGTCGTCAAGCGCCGGTCGGGTGCCTTTGGGATAGATCTTGGACACATTGTCCAGTGAGATCAGTGCCATAATGCTGTTTACTCCTCGGTTTCGGCGGCGCGGCGCTGTTCATGGCGCCAGCGGATGCCGGCCTCGATGAACGCGTTGATGTCGCCGTCGAACACGGCCTGAGTCTGGCTGGTTTCGTAGCCGGTGCGCAGGTCCTTGACCATCTGGTAGGGGTGCAGCACGTAGGAGCGCATCTGATCGCCCCAGCTGGCCTTGATGTCGCCGGCGAGCTCCTTCTTCTTCTTGGCCTCCTCCTCGTGGCGCAGCACGAGCAGTCGGGACTGGAGCACGGCCATGGCGGAGGCACGGTTCTGAATCTGCGAACGCTCATCCTGCATGGTCACCACGATGCCGGTGGGAAGGTGGGTGATGCGCACGGCCGAGTACGTGGTGTTCACGCCCTGGCCGCCGGGGCCGGAGGAACAGTAGGTGTCCACGCGGATGTCCGTATCCGGAATGTCGATATGGTCGGTGGCCTCGACCAGCGGCACCACTTCCACGGCGGCGAAGCTGGTCTGGCGGCGGCCCTGGTTGTCGAACGGGGAGATACGTACCAGACGGTGGGTGCCGCCCTCCACGGACAGACGGCCGTAAGCGTAGGGGGCGTCCACCTGGAAGGTGGCGGACTTGATGCCGGCCTCTTCGGCGTAGGAGGTGTCCATGACCTTGGCCTTGAAGCCGTTACGCTCGCAGTAGCGCAGGTACATGCGCAACAGCATCTGCGCGAAGTCGGCCGCGTCGACGCCGCCGGCACCGGAGCGGATGGTCACCACGGCGGAACGTTCGTCGTATTCGCCATCGAGCAGGGTCTGGATCTCCATCTGGTCGAGATCCTTCTGAATCTCGCCGATTTCGCTTTGCGCCTCGTCCAGAGAGTCCTGGTCGCCCTCCTCGTGGCCGAGTTCAACGAGCGTTTCCACATCGTCGATGCGCTGGGAGGCGGAGTTCAGACGCTTCAGCTGCGATTCCGCGGCGGACAGCCGGCTGGTGATCTTCTGGGCGTTTTCCGGGTCATCCCACAGGCCCGGGGCCGCGGCCTGCGTTTCGAGATCCTTGATATCGGCCTTGAGCCGGTCGACGTCCAGCGCCTTGGCGATGGATTCGTATTTGGCGCGGGCTTCGCCGATCGCCTGGGTAAAGTCAAATTCTGCCATCGTGGTTTACCTTACTGTTGATTCTTTGAGATTCTTTGGGAAGTCACGTCCTTGTTGACAGCCTTCGCACATTCCTCTGGCGTTGGCGGGCATTGCCGCGCCACACACGCATCCGCCTGCAATCCATGCTGCCAGAAGGTTCCGGGCCTGCCTTGCCGATAGCCGGCCGGGCGACCTCACAAATCCCTCGCATCAGACGTGTTCAACTGCGGGCACGAATATGCGAAGGCAACGTCAAAGCCCCGCGTAAATCGCCGGGATGATCAGGGAGCCGAGCATGGCCACAGCTATGACGACACACACCACACGCACGATGGTGCGGCGGCGGTTCTCACGCTGCTGTCGGCCGTCCTGATAGTTACTCACGAGACCAATAGTGTACTCACCGCTTACGACCGCAGGACTTGCCGCCGACGCCAGCCCTGCCGGCGGGCCCCCACGGCCCTTTCCTTTGCGCTTTCAGCGCCGCCAGATGGTGTTTCATGGCCACCAGCATGATGTGCGAATCCTCAAGGCCCAAGTGGCGTTCGTTGTGGGCGGAATCAAGCGCGCCCTGACGTTTGGCGTAGGCGTCGAGCGTGTTGTCTCCGTAAGGATGCTCGTTGGTGGGTACCGCGCCGGGGTCCCACTGCCGGCTCATCGGCAGGGTATCGATGATGGTGATGCGCCCGGCGCGGTAGCTTTCCGCGTATCCGGCGACGTTCAGCATGAACCAGCTATGTTCGAAGGTGGCGTTATGCGCCACGTACGGCTGCTGGGTAAGCCGCGCGAGCAGGCCGGCCTGGGCTTGGGGCCATTCGTCGAAGAGTCGGTACCCGGCCTCGCTGCTGCGGCCGCGTACATCGATGCCGGTGAGTTTGGCGATGAGGGCGTTGCCGAGCGCCGCGTTTTCCGGCGGCACGCCAAAAGCGAGGCGGGACTGGCCGTAGGCGTCGCCGGCGGCGTAATAGCCCTGCTCATAGGCGTATGTCTCGGGTTCGCCGGCCGGGCGCGGACTGGCCATGTTCATGAACTCGAAGCCGACGTCGATGATGTAGTCACGTGCCGGATCGATGCCGGTGGTTTCGATGTCGATGCCCATCACCGCATCCACGTCGCGGCCGGGCAGGTAGGCGTCGCGCCAGTCGGGCTTGGGATGGTGTCCGGTAGCGTTGCCAGACGCGGCGGCACCACCCGGCAGAGCGGCACCACCCGGCGAAGTCGCGCCGGAGAGATTGGCGCGGGCCATCGCCGCATCGCCCGCCCGCTTCTGGAAGCGCTGGGCCTTACGCCGTTCGGCGCGTGCGTCAAGAATCGCTGCCGTACGATCTTGGACATCGTCCAAGGCGACTGTTGTGGGGAACTTGACATCGCTGTTTTCGGCAGCAGTGTTTCCGGCAGATGCGTCACCGGTTTCACCGCTCAGATTCAGCATGCCTTGGTCATCGTTCGATGGGCGGCTGCCGGAGTACGGCCTGAGCACGGCAACGGTAGTCCTCCCCCGCCGTTCGCGACTGACCGCCCATAGGTGTTGCTGTTCGCCCAGATGCAACAGCGTGTTGATGTTGTCGTTGAGCCGACGATTGGCGTAGGCGAGCGCGCGAGGCAGACGATAGGAGCCGATGAACCGGTCGAAATCGGTCATGAATGCGCTGTTGCATTGGGCGATGATCGATTCCAGACGCTCGCGTGTGGCGTAGTCGGCCTTCAATGCGTCGTGGATGGACTGTGGGGTGGATTCCGGTATTGTGCCGACGCCATGCGCCAGGTCCAGAGAACGCACCCAGTCCCAGTCGATGGTGGTGCCATCGGCGTCCTTGGGCATGGACGCCGCCCATTGGGGAATGTCTCCCTTGGCGGCGTCGAACCATGCACGGTCGGTCATAGTGCGAAACCGAGCTCTTCAGCGGCCTCGGTGGGCACCGGGTCTTCGCACCAGTAGTCCTCGAGGTTCTCGTTGGTGGTCAGCGAACGGATTTCGGCGCGATCGATATACAACTCGCCGCTCAAATGATCGGTTTCGTGCTGGAAGATGCGTGCGGGCCAGCCGTGCAGCGGCTCGCTGTGGTGTTTGCCGTCTTCATCATCCCATTCGGCGGTGATGTCGAGCCAACGCTTGCGCACAGCTTGGTATCCGTCGAAGCTCAGGCAGCCCTCGTAGAACGAGGCGGTTTTGTCGCTGGTGGGTTTGTAGCTCGGGTTGATGATCACGTGGAAGGGGAATTCCGCGATTTCGCGCGGATCATCCTCGCCGTCGCGCACGTGGTCTTCGACCACGGCGAGCGCGAGCCCCAAGCCGATCTGGGTGGCGGCGAGCCCCACGCCGGGTGCCTCCAGCATGGTGGTGTGCATCGTATCGATGAGTTTGGCGAGCGTACGCTTGGAAAGCTGGCCATTATAGGCCACTGTCCGTTGGCGCAACACCGGTTCGCCGGCCTGCACGATGGGCAGGAGCTTCTCCTTGCCGCCGGTTTTGATGAGTTGTTCGACATCACGGTTGAGTTCGAGGTCGACTTTGGCGTTCTTTCCAAACATTGTTTTTTTCCTTAGGGAAGGGTGCTACAGCGCGAGTTCTTCGGCGACGATCTTGGCGAGGCGGGTGCAGACTTCGTCGGCGTAGGCTTGGGTGGCGGCCTCGGCCATCACGCGCACGAGCGGTTCGGTGCCGGAGGGGCGCAGCAGCACACGGCCGGTGTCTCCCAGCAGTTCCTCCTCACGGGCCACGGCATCCTGGATGCGCTTGTTGGTGGAGGCGGCCTTCTTGTCCACGTTCGGCACGTTGATGAGGGTCTGCGGCAGCTGCGGGAAGTCGGCGGCGAGCTCCTTCAGGCTCTTGCCGGACTTGACGACCTCGTTGCACAGGGTCAGTGCGGTCAGGGTGCCGTCGCCGGTGGTGGCGAATTCGCGGTTGATCACGTGGCCGGACTGCTCGCCGCCGAGCGAGTAATCGCCCTTGAGCATTTCCTCAAGCACGTAACGATCGCCCACGGCGGTTTCCACGGTCTTGATGCCCATATCTTTCAGGGCGAGCTTCAGACCGAGGTTGCTCATCACGGTGACCACGAGGGTGTCGTGGTTGAGCTTGCCTTCGCGCTGCTTGGCGCGGGCCAGAATGCCCATGATCTGGTCGCCGTTGATCATGTTGCCGTCTTCGTCCACGGCGAGACAACGGTCGGCGTCGCCGTCGAAGGCCACGCCCATCACGGCATCGGTGGCCTTGACCATGGCCTGCAGCTGCTCGGGGTGGGTGGAACCGGCGTTCTTGTTGATGTTGTAGCCGTCCGGCGAGGCGTTGATCACGATTACATCCGCACCGGCACGGCGCAGGGCTTCGGGAGCCACCACGGAAGTGGCGCCGTTGGCGCAGTCGGCCACGATCTTCAGTCCCTTGAGCGGCTTGGGCTGGGTTTTGTCATCGTTCAGCGGAGCGATGGTGGCCACCAGATGATCGATGTACAGGTTGGTGGCAGTGGTCTGGTCGTGGCTCACGCGGCCCACGCCGGCACCGGTCGGGCGGTCCCAGTCCTGGCCGAGCACGGCCTCGATGTCGTCTTCCTTCTGGTCGGGCAGCTTGAAGCCGCCGCGTGCGAAGAACTTGATGCCGTTGTCGGGCATCGGGTTGTGGGAGGCGGAGATCACGGCACCCATCTCAACGTTGAGCACGCTGGTCAGGAACGCGATGCCCGGGGTCGGGATGATGCCTGCGTCGATCACGTCGAATCCGCCGGCGGCCATGCCCGCAGACAGGGCGGAAGCCAGAAAATCGCCGGACACACGGGTGTCACGACCCACGAGCGCGCGGCGGCGCCCCTCAGGCTGATCGTCTTGGGTGCCGGCGTCGCCGAGCACACGCACGGCGGCATCGCCCAAATCCAACGCCAGACGTGCGGTCAAATCCCTATTGGCCAGTCCTCGAACACCATCGGTTCCAAACATCTTCGGCATATGAAGTTCCACTCCTTGTATCGCGTTACCCGCACCATCGTAGTCGTTGTGCTCCACCCTAGGACCCGACTCGGCAAAAAACCGCCACGGAATCTGCTCCAGAACCGGAAATCAGCATTCAACAGCCGCAATGGCATCACCCACAAACCCGCATATTCATCTTGTTCGGCGGATGAATGATGAGATACATTCGTTAGCGGGCATGCCGGGCGGACCGATGCACTCCGGCACGGGAACGAAGCCATCGCACTAGTAAGAACGGGCCGGCAAACGCGCCTGTAAACAATACAGCGGCAAATACGACGAACGGAACTACCCAGCGTACATCGATAACCGGCAAAGCAACACCAAACAGAACGACGGCGAGGAACACGCTGAGCCATGCGATGAACATGCCCAACGGCATCTCCTCTACCGGGGTGGTCTCGGCCATGAATGCAACGATCTATTACTCCGATGTTGTGGTCAGTATGTGCGGCAGTTGCTCGTCGCGGTTGAGGAAAGAACGCGTTTGGCAACGAAGTAGCGTACGCCGGCCTTCCTCAGTGCGGGCGTATACCATGGTGCAATGCGTCAGGCAGCGGTCCAACTGCCGGCGCAGTATTTCGGCGTCCTGCTGGCGGCGGGCAAATATGGACGGGAATGGGAAGCTTACACCGTACGTGCGCACGCCCCATTCCTTGCCGATGATGACATATCGCGGATTGTTGATGGGCGCGAGTAGCTCCTTCATAACGCCGGCGAACAGCACCTGCTCGCGCCGCGAACCACCAATCAGCATGGCACGCAACGCCGTGAATCTGCGACGTGTCTGGCGGATCGAGGAAGTCGTTCACCGCTTCGCCTGCCGCGCTGGTTTCTAGGCGCTCAGGTTCCGCAGTCGCCAAATGCCAGACATTGGCCACCTTATCGGGGTCTGCGGCCACGCTGCGGTTGGCGGCCATGCTGTATGCTTCACTGCATCAGTGTAAGGCATGAATCAATAGGTTTTGAGCCCCAGATCGATGGTGAGAATGATGCCGGCGATTACGGCGGCGGCGCGCATGATGTTTGCGGGAATCTTGCGGGTGATGGGCGGGGCGATGTACCCGCCGATGAAGCAGCCGATGCACAGCATGATGGCGGCCGGCCAATCGACCGCGCCTTGGATGATGAATACCACTGAGGCGCTGATGTTCGCGCCTGTGCCGATCAGGGTTTTCAATGCATTGATCTTGTGGAATGGGCCGATTTTGGCGGCATCAAGCATGGCGAGAGCCAGGGTGCCGGCGCCCGCGCCGAAGTAGCCGGAGTAGATGGCGACCGCCGCTACGCCCAGCCATACCCACCAGGAATCCTGACTCATGGGCTGCACGAGTTGTTCCGGCGGGCGGTGAGGTGCGGTAGGGGTGGTTGCGCGCTTGGCGGCTTCAGTGGCTTCAGTGGCTTCAGTGGCTTCGATGTGCTTGAGTTGCGCGGTGGCATCCGCGGCGGCTTGCTTGGCCTGCATGCGGCCGCGCGGATTGATGGCGATGATCAGCGAGCTCAGCAAAATCAGCACTGGTGCGGCGAATTCAAAGACACTCGGGTCGAGTTTGAGCAACAGAAACGCACCGGCCACCCCGCCGAATGCGCCGATGACCACATACGTAATGGAGCGTACCGCTTGGCCTTTGAGTTCTTTGCGCGCACCCATCACGCCACCGATGCCCGTGCCGACCACGCCAACGGTGTTAGAAGCGTTTGCCAATACAGGCGGAATGCCGAACGCGAGCAGGGCCGGGTATGAGACCAGTGACGATGCGCCTACCGCATAGCCCACGAATCCTGCGCCGATTCCGGCCAACAGAATCAGTAGTAATGAAGTTATGGAAAAGCCCGCAATCATTCCCCGTATCCTTGTCGCTCATCGACCGGCATATTGCCGGCCTTGAGCGAGAATACGCTGTTGAGGATTGGTTGCGGGTTTTATGTTGGAATGTGGACGTAGCTTCTCGCGGAAGCGATTACCTCAGTCTCCTGAGGCGACAGCTCCCCTCGCGCCCGAGGGGAGCCAGAAGGAAATCAGAGCGCTTCGTTGTATTCGCGAACCTTGAGGGTGCGGTGGGAGGATGCCACGTTTTCGACGATCAGACGCTTCAGGGCATTGTCGGCGGCAATGTGCTCGTCCAGCCAGGCGTCACCGAGCTTGACCAGCGTGGCGGGATCGGCGTAGCCCGGGTACAGGCCGTTGAGCAGGGCGTCGGCCATGTGGTAGGTCTTGTTGGCCCAGACCCAGCCCACAGTCTCGAAGTACTTGGCGGCGAACGGCTCGGCCAGATCGGAGCGCGGGGTGGCGGAGAAGCCACGGGCCACGGCCTCGAGCTGGGAGTTGGTCAGCTCGTCGTTGTGGAGCGCCTGATCCCAAGCCCATTCCTTGGCCTCAGCGGTGGCCATGGAGGCACGGGCGCCGTAGGCGAACTCGCGGTTTTCCGTGGTCTCCTTCTTGGCGAGCTGCGCGTCCACGTCGTCGTTGGTCATCTCGTTGACGGAGGTGAGCGCTTGGACGATGGTCCACGTGAAGTTGTTGTCGATTTCGAGGCCTTCAAGACGCACGGTGCCGTCCAGCAGACCGTGTGCGTTGGCGGCGAATGCGGCGTCGCCCTCCTCACCGTAGCCCAAGTAGGCGGTGACGAGCTGGAACTGGGTGTCCGAGCCGGCTTCGGCGGCGTTGGCCAGAGTCCACAGTTCGGCGGCCACGTGGCGCAGCACATCGTCGCGGCGGGCGGGCGCCACGTAGTGGTGGGCGGTGGTGCTCATGCAGGCCAGCGCGTAACGGAAGGTGGTGGATTCGGTTTCCGTGGCCAGAAGACGCAGGGTCATGTCCACGAAGCGTTCGGCCGGGAATTCGCCGTCACGGGTCATATCCCAGAAGGCGAGCCAGGTCACGGCGCGGGCCAGGGCATCATCGAAACGATGCAGGTTGGCTTCGGCGAATGCCTGGGATTCGGCGTCGAAACGAATCTTGGTGTAGGTCAGGTCATCGTCGTTGACCAGCACGAATGCCGGGCGCGGCTTGCCGGCTGCGGCCTCGACGATGGTGGTTTCGCCATCCACGTCGAGTTCGAACTGCTCGGTGCGCACGATCTTGCCGGTTGCGGCGTCTTCGTTGTAGAAGCCGACGGCCAGGCGATGCGGGCGCAGCACCGGGTGTTCGGCCGGCGCGCTCTGGGTGAGCTTCAGTTCGGCGATGGTGCCGTCCGCGTTTACGGTCAGGCCAGTGGCGATCGTGTTGATGCCGGACTCCTCCAGCCACTTGGCGCTCCACGCCTTGA
>OLPH01002138.1_pt1 | contig 17090 bp, 17 predicted proteins | sample 1672951 | NCBI WGS metagenome assembly OLPH01 (sample SAMEA3136740, study PRJEB25190) | human gut metagenome | reverse complement strand
GGTTCGTCCATGAGCAGCAGCTCGGGACAGGCCAGCAGGGCGCGCCCCACGGCGACACGCTGTTTTTCGCCTCCGGACAGATCGGAAGGCGTGCGGTGCAACAGCCGTCCCAGACCTAAAAGCCCTACCACGTCTTCGAACGATACCCCGGACGGGCCCCGGAACCGCCGCCCGAACAGCATATTCGAGCGCACGGACAGATGCGGGAACAGCCGGACGTCCTGAAAAACATATCCGAGCCGCCTCCGTTCGGGCGCGAGGCATACGCCCCGTTCCGCATCGAACCAGACTGCCTCACGGCAGGCGATCCTCCCTGCATCAGGGCGAAGCAACCCGGCAAGGCACTGCAGTAAGGTGGTCTTACCCGAACCGGAAGCCCCCCACAGTACCGTGATGCCGTGGGAAGCGAGCACAAAAGAAACCTGAAGCGCGAATGCTTCAAGTTGTTTCTGGATGGACACCTGCAACACCCGTATGCTCCGAAAAAAGTCTTTCCTTGCTAACATGCCATAAGAGGACGGAAAAACAATCCGGGTAGGTTTTCGTCAGAATTCGTGACTCAGAGAAGGGAAAGGGACGTGTGTGACGCCCTTGAGACTCGGCCACAGTCTTCTGGAACCGTCCAAGTACCCCAGCCCTTCACAGAATTTTTTGATGATGCCATAGCCATTTTCCATAACTGGGGAACGTACCTGTATAGTGCCCGCACCGACAAGCATGGACTCCACAGCCTCTTGCCATTCATAGACACCACCGTTTCAGCGGACATTGATACAATTTCAACATATGTTGCCATCGGCAGCGTTTGCTACTCAACATGACCTCCTTCGTGTCTTTATTGTGACGATATGCACAAGCGCTACGGCATGTCGCTGGCTCTTGATGACAACAAGTCCGTTGTGACCCTGTGCAAACAAGGAGGAAAGCGGTGAGCAACTCTATTGATGTTTCCAAATGCACTGGTTGCGGCACCTGTTTTAAAACCTGCGGCCTTGATGTGTTCCGCTTGGATACGGAGCAACCCGTGCTGTCTCCCAGCATGGCCAAATGTCCGGCAGGTACTGTCCATCACTACCGAAAAAGAGCCCCCCAACAGTGTTTACTGCACTGTTGGGGGGGCTCCTTCGAATGAAGTGGGACAAACTTTTACCCAAAGGGAGGTCCTGTCCTTGGGGAAGACGTTAGCCGCACTTTAACTCCTTAATATCTACTCGCTATAGTTTTACAATTCCCCGCATAAAAAGATAGAGCGAGAACAAAGCTACAAGTACGAGCAGCACCAAAAGTACTTTTTCATATTTCAGGAACATGGGGTTCTGATCAGGATGTTGTTTCCGGCTCCAGATATAGACAGGGATACCTATGGCGATAAACACCGATGCCATAAGCAAATAGTGCAGACCAGCAGCGTAAATGAGCCAAAGCCCATAGGCCGACCCTAGAAAGCCGCAGGCCAGCGCCGAAGCGCGTCCGGTTGCGGCCCCCTGGGGATATTGGCCATCCTCGCACGTTTTCCACAAGAAAAGCGTGGAGATGAGATAGGCGGGCAAAACCATGACAGCCGTGATGCTCAGCATCATATTCCAAGCATTGTTGGAAAAATAGACAAGCAGGAGCGCGAGCTGCATGAGCGCGCTTGTCACCCACAAGGACACGGAAGGCGCACCGTTGGCGTTTTCCCTAGAGAACTGGCGTGGAAAGGTTCCGTTTTTTGCCGCGGCAAAAGGCATTTCCGCTGTGATCAATGTCCAGGCAAGCCAGCTGGCCAGAACCGCAATGATCAACCCAATGTTCATAATCCAGCTTCCCCATGTCCCTACGGCCCGTTCCAGTACACCGGCAGTGGAAGGCGTAGGCACGGCGGCCAGTTCCTGTTGGGTCATAAATCCAAAGGGCAATACCGACAACAGGACATATACAATGAGGCAGCCAACAAAACCCATGATCGTGGCCTTGCCTACGTCATCTTGGCTCTGGGCCCGATCAGAAAGGACCACAGCACCTTCAATCCCGATAAAGGCCCAAAGTGTAACCAGCATGGTACTCTTTATCTGAGCACCGAGCCCACCTAAATGCTGTCCATTGTCCACCGCCAGCTTGCCGAAGAAGTCGAAATCGAACTTATCGATATGAAAAACGAAAATCATAATAATGATAAACACGAACAACGGAATGAGTTTGCCGATCGTACCTATGGTATTGATCACGGCAGCCTGCTGTGTCCCGCGCAGTACCACAAAATTGAATAGCCAAATCAGGATGGATCCGCCGATGATGGCGTATATGGTATTGCCGCCGGCGAAATAGGGCGGGAAGAAATAGTTGAGGGCATCCATGGTGATGACTGCGTAGCCTACGTTGCCGAAAATCTGGCACAACCAGTATCCCCAAGCGATGAGGAACCCAACGAAAGAACCGAACCCCTCTCGGCCATACATGTAGATCCCCGCTTTGAGATCCGGTCGGATGTCGGAAAGGATGCGAAAGGAATTCGCCAGGAAAAACATTCCGATACCCGTCACGACCCAAGCGATGATCACAGCCCCTACCGAAGCCTGGGCTGCCATATTCTGGGGCAGGCTATAAATGCCACCCCCCACCATTGAACTCACCACCACACTGGCAAGCGCGATCACACCTAATTTTTTGGTATTATTCGCCATACCCCGCTCCTGTTCACTGACAATCTGTTCCATTTTGCCCGGACCGCCGCCCTGATCTGGCGGTCCGGGATCGGCTATGGGATGACAAAGCTAGCGTTTCACAGGATCAGCAAACTCGAAGTTGAGGAACCCCATAACGGTCAGGCAATATCCATAAGGCTTGGTGAGGTTTAGGTAATTATGCCAGAACTGGAACTCGCTGTGTTGTTCCACCCCGCGCAGGCTCAGCTCATGCTTGAGAGACTTGTTCAACCACATTTCGGCATGAGCCTTAGCGATATCGTCGTCGATCCAAGTGGGGAAGTATTCGACATATTCCGCCGCCCATCCCCCTATGAGTTCGCCCTGTTTGTTTTTTCCCCAGCAGATGCCCAGCCCGGTGGCAATGGCGCGATGTTCTTCCAATCTGGCCCCATTAGCGGCCATAATGACCTCAAGCACGGCACCGTGTTTGAAGGAAGAAGCTACGGAATCGACAGGAACAATGTTGTTGTACAGTTCTTTCGGCAGTACGGAAGTATAAGGAATGATATTGAAATTTTCGATTTTAGCCTGCATCAGCGCCGAGTCGTAGCAAAACGTCTCAAATGGTTGTGGGGGAATGCCATCCTCTGCTTCTCCCACGCCTCCGGAAATAAACGCCAATGTAGGGTATCTTGTTCCAAGAGTAGTCATTTACGTTCTCCTATCGTTACAGGTTTCGCTTTCTCCACATCAATGCAGAAAAGCATACGATTTAAAAAATCGTAGCACGAGTTATTCGTAAATGATTTTCTCAAGTTATACTGTTGATACTCATCCCTGTTCGTTAGAGTGAGCTCGCTGGAATATGATGATGTACAGATTTCCTAGGGTGCGGAGCCAGTGATTCCCGGTTCCCTTTCGCATCACCGTTTTTTGTCCCTGATCAAGCATGGCTACACTTTGGCACTGTGTGGTTTGGCTAGCTCCTGATGCGCCTGTTGGGATACTGCTTTCATAGAAGTCATTTCATAATTCTGGAAGAAGTCATGAAAACCAAGTAAGCGAGATTCATGAGTAAATACCAACAATTGACTGACGAACAATGGGCAGTTCTGGAACCTCTTCTTTCAAGTAATTCCTTATCGGAGCGGGGACGACCTCCCATCCATGATGACCGCTCTGTGTTGAACGGCATCTTATGGGTGTTGCGAACAGGGGCTGCCTGGGCGGACTTGCCGGAAAGATTCCCCTCTTCATCAACCTGCTATCGACGATTCAGCAAATGGGGCAAGGCCGGCCTATTCCGAAAAATCCTTGAAGCGCTCGCTCGCGACCTTGAGGAACGCGGAGCCATCAACCTTTCGGAATGTTTCATTGACGGCACATTCGTAGTCGCAAAAAAAGGGGCGCAAAAGTGGGAAAGACCAAGCGGGGCAAAGGTACGAAGCTCATGGTTATTGCAGACGCTTCTGGTCTTCCACTCGCCGTGCACACGGATTCTGCTCGCCCTCATGAAGTCACCCTTGTCCAAGCTACCCTCAATGAAATTGTCACCATGGGACAGCCCCGACGAATTATTGGGGATCGTGCCTATGACAGTGATCCGCTCGATAACGCCCTTGCAGCCCAAGGGATTGAGATGATTGCGCCACATCGACGGAATCGAAAACGTAAAGCAACACAAGATGGTCGTCCCTTGCGGCGATACTGCCGCCGTTGGAAAATCGAACGTCTTTTCGCTTGGCTGAATTCATTCAAACGAACTATGGCACGATGGGAACGGTTCTTTTCAAGGCTAATCCCAAGCCTGCATGAGTACGATGGAAAAACGGAACCGCTCATCAGGAGCGGTGAACGGATGACGTCGATAAACAGCATTCGCACAGTGCGGTATTGCTGCCCATACTGTGACCTTCTGGGGTTGCGCAAGAACTCTCCGTTCGTCCCGCGGAGGCTTGAACCGCATTACATTTAAGGGAATATTTATAAATATAGTGTAATTGAATTCATTCCCTCTTGACACATAATACTTTTTTTATAAACGTGTTACTTATTCCAGCAAGGAGGGGGTTCATGATGCACATTTGGGGAAGGCTCTCCCGTGTGATGATGGCTTGCGCGCTGTCGGTTCTTTTTTTGGGGGGTACCGGAAAAACGATTTTGGCTGCTCCGGCGATTTCCTTTACCGATATTGCTGGGCGCGAGGTCCAGCTGGATAAACTCCCCAAGACGTTCGTCGTCGCAAACTACATCGCCAATTTTTTGATGGTCGGCGGAGCGGGGAGTCTGGATAAGGTTGTAGGCATGACTTTCGACGGTTGGGAGGAAACCCGGTACGGCGAGTATGTCGTCTATACTGAAACATTTCCTAAACTGAAAGCTATCCCGAGTATCGGCGGATATCACGACAACATCCTCGACTCTGAAAAAATACTGTCTCTTCGGCCTGATGTTTTGTTGGTAGGGCGCTCTCAGTTTGCGGACAACAACCAGAAAATCGACATATTTGAGAAGGCCGGCATCAAGGTTGTAGTCCTTGATTACCATGCCATGAAGGTGGAGAACCACACGAAGAGTACGATGATCCTCGGCCAGCTTCTCGACAGGGAAGCTGTGGCCAAGGAACAATGCGATGTCTACGCCTCCGCGCTTGAAGACGTGTATAGGAAGATTGCCGCGCTCCCTGATTCCGCCAAGCACAAGACGGTTTACATGGAATTGGGGAACAAGGGCATTGGAGAGTATGGGAACAGCTATAATAAGGATGTACTCTGGGGCGCGATCCTGAAAAACCTTGGAGCCGACAATCTGGCTGAGAATGCCACCCAGCCCTATGCGCCGCTGGATACGGAATTTGTACTTGCATCCAATCCCCAGCTTATCGTCATCGGCGGCGGTATTTGGCGAAACAACGCCGAGGGTGACCAGATGAGCATGGGGCTGACCATCGACGAGGCCACTGCGCAGAAGCGGCTGAAGGGCTTTGCCGAGCGTCCGGCTTGGAAGAATCTCGCTGCGGTCAAGTCTGGAGAGATATATGCCGTGGATCACGGCAGCCTCCGGAACATGATCGACTATACGTTGACACTGTACCTCGCCAAGATCCTCTATTCCAACACCTTCCAAGAAGTGGATCCGATGGGCGATATGCGCGCGTTCTATGCCAAGTACCTCCCTGAACTGAAGTTCGACGGAACCTTTATGATCAAATGTGCACGTTAGCATGAAGGGTGAAGGTATGCCTTCCGGCAATGCACATATGTACAGGCAGCTGAACGGAAGGCGTCTGTTGACTGGTATGGTGCTCGCCATCCTGACGCTAGGCCTCATCGTCATCGATCTCGGCATGGGGTCTTCCGGCATCGGTCCCGGTGAAGTCGTCGATGCCCTGCTTGGCGGGCCGGACGGTGATACGGCGAATACGGCCATCTTGTGGTCCATCCGCTTGCCCATGACGCTGACCTGTGTTTTTGTGGGAGGCTCGCTCAGCCTTGCCGGTCTGCAAATCCAGACCATTACCAACAACGCTCTGGCGAGCCCCTATACTCTCGGCATTACGGCAAGCGCCAGTTTTGGAGCGGCCATAGCCATTACGTTGGGGCTTTCCGTGGCGGGGTACCTCTGGATCGGGACGGCACTGCTCGCACTCGTATTCGCGCTTGCCGTCTCCCTCCTCATTTTCTATTTGGGGCGCCTGAAGGGGATGTCCACGAGTACGCTGATCCTTTCGGGGATCATCATGAATTTCTTCTTTCAGGCGTTGCAGCAGTACCTGCAATACCGTGCCTCCCCGGAGATCGCGCAGATCATTTCCGGGTGGACCTTCGGGAACCTGCAACGTTCGTCGTGGATGAGCGTCGTCGTAAGTGGTTGTTTATTGGTAATGGGTGCGGCGCTCCTGTCCGGCTGGTCTTGGCGTCTCACCGTATTGACGACGGGTGAGGAGCGGGCCCGGAGCCTGGGGATCAATGTGGAGAGGTTACGTCTGCATGTCTTTCTGATCTGTTCATTTCTCATTGCCGGTGCCGTTGGTTTTATCGGTACGGTGGCCTTTGTCGGGCTTGTCGCTCCGCATTGTGCGAAGCTCATGTTAGGCGAGGATCAGCGGTATCTGCTTCCCAGCGCGACGATCCTTGGCGGCCTTATGCTGCTTGCGTCCTCGATTGTTTCAAAGCTGCTTTCTGGCGGCTCCATGCTCCCGGTGGGCATTATCACGTCCATTGTAGGCGTTCCGTTTTTGTTCGTTTTGCTCATGAAAAACGGGAGGTGACATGCTGACTTTATCTATTCAGAACCTGTCCGTACATTTTTCGGGAAACTACGTCATCAATGATGTATCCGCAACGCTGCATGGCGGAGAAATGGTGGCGGTGGTTGGCCGAAACGGCGTGGGTAAGACCACACTGATCAAGGCCATCGCGCGGCTGATCAAACGTTCCGGTGACGTGGCCTTGTACGACGATAAAGGCAACCTTTTTTCGGATCGGGACATTGCGTATGTTCCACAGCTCGAATCCGTTACCAGCCGCTTGACGGCCTTTGAAATGGTTCTCCTCGGCCTGGTCAAGGATCTCAGATGAAAAGTGACCGACGAGCAAATCGAAAAAGTGGCGGACACGCTGGCGGAACTTGGGCTCGACAGTCTGAGCCGGAAGCCGGTGTGCAGCCTGAGCGGCGGGCAAAAGCAGCTTGTGTTCATGGCGCAGGCGTTCGTGTCGCGGCCCAAGGTCTTGCTGCTGGACGAACCCACGAGTGCGCTCGATCTGCGCCACCAGCTCGTCGTCATGGATTTGGCCCGGAAATACACGCGGGAAAACGGGGCGATTACACTTTTTGTCGTGCATGATCTCATGTTGGCGTCGCGATACAGCAGCCGCTTGCTCATGCTTCACGAGGGGCGGATCAAGGCCTTTGATACGGCCGAACGGGTGCTGCACCCGCACTTGCTTGGCGACGTCTACGACGTGGAGGCGAGCGTCGAGCGGACGCGCCCCGGTTTTTTGAATGTCATTCCCGTGAGGCCGTTGTGAATAGGTGCCGCCTGGAAACGATCCGGGCCTACTGGTCGGGCAGGGTAGCGGCCTATTCCGCCGTCAATGCGGATGAACTTGGTACTATTCAGGCCAAGGTATGGGATGAACTGATCGCGGAGCAGCTTCCGTGGAAGCACCCTCTGCGTATCCTCGATGCGGGTTGCGGGCCCGGCTTTTTCTCCATCCTGATGGCTCGCCGGGGACATGAGATTACGGGGGTGGACTACAGCGAAGCCATGATCGAGTGTGCCCGGGAGAACGTCGAAAACCATTCCCCGGAAGCAAGCGCCTACTTTTCCCAGATGGATGCCCAAAACCTGACATTTGAGGATGATAGGTTTGATGTCGTCTTGAGCCGCAACCTTACATGGAATCTGGAACACCCGGACAGGGCGTATGCGGAGTGGCTGCGCGTCCTCAGGCCCGGTGGCGTCCTCCTGAATTTCGATGCGAACTGGCACGCTCATCTGTTCGACCCGGAGCTTGCCCGGCTGTATGCGGAAGATGCCCAAACGCTGCGTGCTATGGGGTATGCCGTGGAGGATGAACACGGAGACCCGATCATGGACGAGCTGATCCCGCAGTTGCCGCTCAGCCGTGAACAGCGCCCCGGGTGGGACAAGGCCTGCCTGGAACGGCTCGGTTGCCGCGACGTGCTTGTCAGGGCGGCTCTGCCTCCAGACATCATGAACGATTACTACCGGATTCGGTACACCCATATCCCGATGTTCCTCGTACGGGGCATCAAGCAGTGAGAAGGCCATGACGGAATTGGAAGCGATACGGCGTTACTGGAATACGCGGGCGGAAGGGTACTCCCTGAAGACTGCGTATGATCTTCAACATGCGGAAAAAGTCTGGCTGGAGCGTCTGCGTCCGTTTGTACTTGCGTCCGGCAAATTAGACATTTTGGACATAGGATGCGGGCCAGGATTCTTTTCCATCCTGCTGGCCCGGCTGGGGCATTCCGTGGTCGCCTTCGACTATACGGAAGGGATGCTGGAGCGCGCCTCTCGGAATGCCGCCGAAGCTGACGTCTCTATTGTTGTGCGGCAAGGCGACGCGCAGGACCTTCCGTTTCCGGATGAAACGTTCGATCTGATCGTGTCCCGCAATCTGATGTGGAACCTCGAACACCCGGAATCAGCCTATGCGGAATGGCTGCGCGTACTCAGACCGGGAGGGCGCCTCGTCAATTTTGACGGCAATCATTACCGCCACCTCTACAGCGAACCCTATGCGGAGGAGTTGAAACAGCCTGACTATACGGATGGCCACAATCCGGACTTCATGCTCGGGGTCGATCCCGCCCCGATCCATGCCATTGCCGCGAACCTGCCTTTGAGCAGAGTCGACCGTCCGCAGTGGGATGTGGAAACGCTCCTCAAACTGGGGGCACGCAATGTGACGGTTGACGTGGAACGAAAACATTTCGTAGACGGCACGGGACAGCCCGTATCCATTATCAAGCGCTTCATGGTATCAGCCCAAAAAGAAGAACAGCAGTGAGATAACGTATCGTTTTCTCTTTTGGATTGATTGGGGACCTTGGTCCTTTGGCTGGGATCTCATTTGGGCCGGGAGCGCCATTCATCAAAATATACTGATTGCAATTTGCTGGGCTGTATTACTGATACGGAAAAAGAGCGGCATATCCTATTGTTGGGTTAGGGCACATTACCCTTTGAGGTTTGTTTCATTTTCGGTAGGGTGGGACTTACATATCAATAAATTTTGGCATGTAGTACGTTGATATGTTTGATGAAAAAATAAATTTGCAAAAAAAATACCCCGGCAATTACCCCAAAAAGAATGGGATATTACCGGGCGTTGTTGGATTGCCTGATAAGCGAATTGATAGTGACTTATTGTATGTAGACTTTTTATGGTCAAAAAATAACCTTGATGAAGGAGATTCGCAATGGATATAGTTAAAATTTTTGGAACAAATGTTAAATACTATCGACAATCTATTGGTTTATCTCAGGAGGCATTCGCAGAGAAATGCGGTATGCATAGAACTTATATTAGTGCTATTGAGTGTTTTCGTCGAAGTATCTCTCTTGAGAATATTCAGCGTATTGCCGATGCCCTTGGAGTCGATACTTATAAATTATTTATCGAAAATAGAGAAAATAAAATATCTGAAGTATCAAAGCAGAACAATGGTGATGTTCTATAACATTTATAATGAGGAATTGTTTATATGTTAAACAGACGATATTTGCGGGATGTGCCTCTACCGGAAGATCTTACTTCAGAAGATATTTTTCTGGCACTACAAAATACGCAAAACTTTTTTACGATGATTCGCGAGAATGCTAGCATTAATTTAAGTACGATTATCCAAGCTAATAATTTTAGCGGTATCGTCTCAAATGTGTTTACCAAAAAATTAAGTGATATAAGTAAATATCACACTTACCATGATCAAAAATATCCAGATTTAATGCATGAATCTAAACAAATAGGTCTTGAGGTTAAGGCATCAAATAAGCCACTAAAAGGTGGAGAGGGACATAATGGCCATAGTGGGTGGCATATTGTAGTATGTTATCACATTTTAGAAAACGGTGACATTGAGTTTATTCAAGTGGAAATTGCTGATTTAGTTGGCTATGAATGCCATAATCCCGACTGGAAATATCAAGGTAGTCAGCGGAATAGCAATAATTCACAACGGACAGAAACCTATATAACAACAAATATCGGTACTGCAAAACTACGTGATGGGACAGTTTATCTAAATCCTGACCATGTAACTATCACACCTGCGCTGTTAAGATTTCGAAAGAAAATTGCTGAGATTTTTCCAATTCCGGTATTTTCTCCTTTTGCAGATTAGAAGATACCTCTTGAGGATAGAGCTTAGCCAACTTTGCAATAGCAGTGTTTCCCATTTTATAAAATTCTTTATCTCTTTCTATGCCAATGCTGTCGAAGCAAAAATGCTCAGCAGCAGCTAACGTTGATCCACTTCCTGCGAAGGTATCTAATATAATTCCTTTTCCTAATGGAAGAGATGCGTATACTAATTGTCGTAAAAAAATTTGTGGTTTGATACTTGGATGTGGAGCAATTTCACGTTCTAATTTAGGAGTTTTTTGGCTAAAAATTAGATCACAAAACGGGGAGTTGGCATTTTCTCGTCTCAGTGCTCCTGCCCCCCATTTCCTTAAGTTTTCAGCAACGGTTTTCTCAGAAATTGGTTTTCTGTATAATCCCCAAGGTTCCCACATTCCTTTTGGAATAACTGAAATTTCAGAAAATTCTGACTCATATCCTTTAGGACGATCGCCACCCCGAAGCGTACTTACCGTCCGTATTATTTCCCCACGGCGCTCAAAACCGGCTTCACGCATAGCTCGGCTTACAATATCTGAGAGTAAGGGCGTTGAGGCAATAAAAACATGCCCCCCCGGAACAAGAATCCGTAGGGCTTTTTCCCCCCAATTATAAAAAAAATGATATACATTCTCTCGTTCTCGTGGATCATCGTTAATCACAGAAAACCTTGGGAGAGGTTGACGAATATGCCCATCAAATGAAGGAGGAATTCTCCATATTCCACCTTTACCCAGTCGTTTCTTTACAATTTCATCTTCTGTATATTCTTTTACACCATAAGGTGGATCTGTAATAATAGCTGTTATTGAATTCTCTTCTCGTTCAATCATCCACATGAAACAATCATTATTTATTAATTTATAATACATATTAGTCCTCCTTGCTGTAGGTAGAGGCCTGTATAGTGTTGGCATACAAAGTTAGCTGAAAGAAAATATCGTTAATTACATTTTATACTCTATTCTTCTCTATTCTGCAAGTCACGGTTCCCTTGCGTACAGGACAAAATACTCACATCAGGTATCTACTAACACATCTAAATTTTTAGCTTTATTTTTTTGACTTCTTTGTCTTTCCCCTGCTCAAGAGCAAGTATCTCCCTGGTAAATTTCTGAATCTCCTCCTCCGTAGGCCGCACATTGGCAATATCAATATCTCCCGCCGTTCCGAAGGCGTACCAGACCACCCTGCGCCCGTACTCTATCCGTTCGTCACGGTTCTGCCCCACGGGGTGGGCGGGGGCGTGTCTGTACAGCTCGTTGGCTACTTCCTGCATTGTGTATCCGGCACAGCGCATGTACAGGGCAATGACTGCATCCAGCCGTGAGTCATCCATTTTTTCAGGAAACCGCTTTTTGACCATTTTCCGATAAGCCATATATGGTGAAGCCTGTGTGCCGACTCTGGGGAACTCGCGTTGCCTGACCTCTATGCCGGGAGCTATCCGTTTGCGGAATCGCCAGGGATTGCCAAGATACGGACTGCGCTTGCCAAGCCAGTGCTTAAAACGGGGGAGCCGTTCCTGTAGTCCCTGTTGAGATTGCCAGTGGAGCAATGCCTCTTTTTCCCTCCGCTCCTGTTCTTTCAGGAAATGCTGGGCAATGTTCAGCACAAAAAGCCCGTGCCGGGCAAGATGTGCTGTAGCCCTCTCTCGGCGCTCTTGCTGCCGCCGCTTTAGTTCTTCCCTTTCCTCCTCCCGCTTTTCTCTGGCGTTATGCTTTTCCTCTTCCTGCCTCCGCCGCTCCTTCTGATACTCTCGCCATTCCTCTTGGCAAACATGACTGATCGGCTCCGGAGCGGGCTTGTGGAATGTCCGCTCAGAATAGAAGCCGGGTTTGAACTCTCCAAGCCGTTTGCAGAGTTTGGACATGCCGAAATTCCTGTCCACGCTGGATGCCTTGACCGCCGTGTCTCCCACGAAAATCACCGCGCCGGAACCCTTGCGGACGAAACGCAGACCAGCGGCATCCAGTCCGGCGTGAAGCTCCTCCCAGCATGTGGCGCTCTGGATGACGGCATGGCCGCGCTCCTGCGCGATACGCTGCGCGGATTTTTTGCCCGTGGCGTTCTCAAAGTCTTTCGCTTTCGGCTTGGGCTTCACCCGTTCCCGCCGTTGGAGATTCTTGACCACATATCCCTGTTCATTGACGCGATAGCGTGCGTTCATCTGCGGTGCCCAGCCCTGCCGGTGTTCGATTTCCGCCACTATCTTGTGTGCCTCGTTGATGTCGAATCCCCGGTGCGGCTGAATGACTTTCTGCGTGTAGGGATGCGTCCGGTTTACGGCGATATGAAGGTGATAATTGCCCGTATTTTTATGCAGGGCGTAAATTGTCTGGTGTTCGGCAAGGCCCATTCCCCGGAGAAAAAGACTGACCGCCTCGTCCACCTGTTCACGGGTCGGCTGTTCGTTTTCCTGCCATGACAGAATCCAGTGCGTGACCGGCATCCGGCTCTGGATGGATTCTTCTGCAAGAGAAATCATCTCCCTTTTCTGAGCGGCGACGGTCGTTGTCAGAAAGTTTCTGCTTCCGGCATAGGCGAGCTTGTCCTTGCCCCTGCCGTCGTGTTCGGCAAGAATATAGTCCACCAGACCGCCAATCATGACGGACTTGGACTTTTTGAAGCTGGTGCGTTTAAACTTTTTGACAATCATCGTTTTTCGCTCAGGGTTTCGATAGCCCGCCGAATTTGCTGCAATGCGGCGTCCAGTTCCGTGAGAGTGTCCGTGTTTCCCGTCCGCTTTACCACCTCGAAATGGTGCTTGAGCAGACCGCCAAGCCGCCGTAGTTCCCGGATGGTCTGGTCGTCCGTTCTGGCAATGATGGGCCTGCCGCCGAAGAACAGCCGCCGCATGTATTCGGAAACGGAGATTCCGGCGGTCGCGGCCTGTCGGGTCAGTTTTTCGTCTTCCCCGGTAGTAAGCCGGAGCGTCCGCCGTTTCTGAAATCTGATTGTCGCCTCCTGTTTTTTCATCTGCCTTTCCTGCCTTTTTGAAAGCGTGAGAAGCGCAGCGCCGAACGCTCTTCCGGAGTCCAGAGGCGGAGCCTTTGGCAGGATAGTAGCTGGCGTCAGACAGCTACCATCCTGTAAGGAAGAACACCCAACGGTCTTTGGGACTGCCTTGCATTGTTTCTGGGAAAGCATTGCCTGTGCTGTGCTTCCACTTTTGGCGCAAGCATAGATGAAAAATTACCTTGAAGGCCAGAGAAAAAAGTAAAAAGACTGTATTGTTTTTCATTGAACGCTGAGTTCAAAAATAAATTCAGGCCATGAAAATGAAGATGATAAAAAATAATTGTCCATATGTGTTCACTATATACTACTGTAATACTCTACAGTGCATTACCGTCCATGATGTTTGGTTGTAAATAACGTCTTCAGTATGGTAAGCGGGAAGAAATATGACAAGGAAGGTGATGCTTATGGCAACGGCTCGGCGTTACACAATGGAACAGATAGAGGCCGCCCGGAAAAAACTCCGAAGTCTCCCGGTGAAAGAGGTCGGGAAGACGCGCGGGGAAGTCGCGGAAATTCTGGTCAACGACATCAGAAAGGCCATGCGGCAGGGCTACACACTGCGAGACATACGGGACTTGCTCGCGGAAAGCGGGGTATCTGTTCCGCTTGCCAAACTGCAAGCTCTGTTTGACAAGGCTTCCGCCGTGGAGCCGATAAAGAACTCGGATGCTGCCGAAAAAGACACGCCTTCGCCCCATGAAGGCAACAGCAGCGGGGAATGGGGAAGCGCGGACGGGATATGACACAAAAGGAAGCGGCGCGGCCAAGGTTTTTGCCCTGATCGCGCCGTTTTTTGGAAATGGGTCGGATGGCGTATTCATCTTATTTCCGTGCCTCGGCTTTTTCCTCCTGAACAGATTGCAGGGAAAGCTGTTTGATGAGAGCGGCGATGTCGGAAGATCGCCATACCGAAGTGCGCGGCCCCAGCTTTATCGGTTTGGGAAAACGGCCTTCCTTGCAGCCCTGCCACCATGCGCTTTTGCTTATGGGGATCAGCTCAAGAACCTGCGGCAGACGCAGAAAGGAATCCTCCGTCAGTTTTTTCATAGGGTGTCTCCTCATGTTTTATTCAAGGTCAACCTCCTGACGGGCTTTGGCTCTCAAGCCGTCAAGGTAGTCGGCCCATTCCTGAAGCATACGGCGGCGTTCGGGCAGGTATTCAGCCCGGTTGTAAATCCCGCGTATCTGCTCCGTAGGGGCGTGGGCAAGCTGGCGTTCAATCCAGTCACGGTTATAGCCGAGTTCATTGAGAAGGGTGGATGCCATAGCGCGAAAACCGTGCGGGCACATTTCATCCTCTTCAAAACCCATGCGGCGTATGGCCCTTTGCAGGGCGCTTCTTCCAAAAGGAATGGTTTCGGAGCGGTAGCTTGGAAAGACGTACTGATTGCCGCCGGAATACGCCCGCAGTTTTTCCAGAACGGCCAGTGTCTGCCTGCTGAGAGGGACAAGATGGTCGCGCCGCATTTTCATGCGCTCCGCCGGAATGCGCCAGATGTTGTCTTCATAATCGAACTCTTGCCATTCGGCGCAACGGATTTCCGTTGTCCGGCAAAAGGTAAGGGCCATAATCTGCAAGGCGCTCCTGACGACCAGCGAACCCTGATAGTTGTAGATGGCGTGCATCAGCCGTCCTACCTTCTCCGGCGTTGTCAGGGCTGGACGATGTTTTTTGACATGAGGCATGAGAGCGCCGCGCAAATCCGCCGCCGGGTCACGTTCCGCGCGGCCGGTGGCAATGGCATAGCGCATGATGCAGGAACAGTGATTTTTGAGTGCGTGCGCCGTGCCTATGATGCCCCGCGCCTCGACTTTCCGCAGCAAGGCCAGAAGTTCGGGGGCGGTTATGGCATTGACAGGTTTGGAACCGATGAACGGAAAAAGGTTTCGTTTCAGCCGCCGGTAGGTCGTGTCCGCATAGCCCGGCGACCATTTGGTCTTTTGGCGTTCAATCCATTCCATAGCCACCAGCTCAAAGGTGTTCTGCGCAAGCTGCTTGTCCAGCTTTCGTTGAGCGGACGGGTCAATACCGTTCTCAATGGCTTTTCTGGCGTCGGCGGCTTTTTCCCTTGCCTCTTTCAGGGAGGTTGCGGGATAGGTGCCGAGGGAAATCAGCTTTTCCTTGCCCTGAAAATGGTATTTCAGCCTCCAGCTTTTTGTGCCGCCCGGCGTGATGAGCAGGTACAGCCCTTTGGCGTCAAAGAGTTTCTGTTGCTTTTTAGCCGGTTTGGCGGCGCGGATTGCGGTATCGGTCAACGACATGGGGTAGTCCTCCTTTTCAGGTTTGTTTACCCCCGGATATACCCCAAAAAATGGGGTATGTCCATGTGTCCAGTGAAATCCATCTGGACGCTGAAAAATAAAATTATTCAGTAATAACAATATATTTTAGACAAATATGAACGGGGTTATACTATATGAGGCTTTGTACTGGTTGAAGCCGCCCCAACTCCCTATCCCATATCTTTGGTAATCATTGCCGTACACTCCCCAGCAGTGTTACGAAATAAAAAAAAATACTACCAAGAGGCAACGCAGCGTTTCTTGGCTGGACAATATTGGCCCTCGAAGTGCCATTCATTGCGGAACAGGTGAAGCAAAAAAGCTTTATAGCTCACGTTGTAAACGGAGAGGAATCATGTTCATGGGAAAACTGTTTGTCGTGGTTATCGCACTCTTGGGGCTTGCGGGGTGCTCGCAGGAGGAGCCGCCCTCCAAAGCCGAAGCGCCTCGTACGGAACTGGCGTACGCGAGCACAAAGGATATTCGAAACATCAACCCTCATCTGTATTCCGGCGAGATGGCTGCGCAAAACATGGTGTTCGAACCGCTGGTCGTCAATACGAAGGAGGGCGTCAAACCCTGGCTCGCGGAAAGCTGGGAAATCTCCCCGGATGGGAAGGAATACACCTTCGATCAGATTGATGGGCTGATCAATGACTTTATGAAAGGTAAGGTGAAATAATATGGCCCTTGGCGGCGGCACCTTCTTGGTGCAGAACAAGGTTCTGCCCGGTGCATATATCAACTTCATTTCTGTGGCGCAGGCAAGCGCCACCCTTTCTGACCGTGGCATTGTCACCATCCCCCTTGCTATGAATTGGGGGCCTGAAGGCAAGATTTTCACGGTGGAACAGGCTGACTTTATCAAGAACAGTCAGAAAATTTTCGGCTATGCGTACACGGCGGATGAACTGAAGCCTATGCGTGAAATCTTCCTTCACGCCAAAACCGTTCATTTCTTCCGCCTTGGCACCAGCGGCGTGAAGGCGGCTAACACCTACGCAATGGCCAAATACCCCGGCACCCGTGGTAATGATCTTCGTACCGTTATCACGGCGAATGAGAACACCACAGAACAGAAGCCGCTGTTCGATGTGGCAACCTTCTTGGGAACCGTTCAGGTTGATCTTCAGGAAGGTGTGGCCGCTATCACCGATCTGAAGGACAATGCCTATGTGGATTGGAAGTCCAGCGGAACCCTTTCTTTGACCGCTTCCTTGCCCCTGACGGGCGGCACCAATGGCACCGTGGCCGATTCCGACTATCAGACCTATCTTGA
>OLPH01002127.1_pt1 | contig 17165 bp, 16 predicted proteins | sample 1672951 | NCBI WGS metagenome assembly OLPH01 (sample SAMEA3136740, study PRJEB25190) | human gut metagenome | reverse complement strand
AGTATCGAAAATTTGGAAGTAAAATCAAATATATTTATTACTCGGGATGCGCCAGCCGGACCTGCCGAACCGCTGGAAATCGGGCGATACGGAACCGGCCCTGTGCATTTCCTGTTCCCGCTGCTTCGGTGCCGAAAACGTAGACTGCATTTTTAATAAAAAAGAAAAAGAAAAACAGGACGCCTAAAAAAAAGGAACTTGCCCCATATATATAGAATAAATAAAAGTAACGGTAACGGATTATTTTCACAAAAGGGGGCTGCACTATGGCGATTGTCGTCGTCCTTGCCATTTTATTCAGCTGCATACTGCTCATCCTCTGCCTGCCCATTACCTATGCCCTGACCGTCCATATCGGCACGCCCTTCCAGGTCGAAGGCCAGGGAAGCTGGGGCCGGAAGCTGGCCGATGCATCCTGGTCCTATTCCCTGGGCGAAGAACCGCATCACGAGCTACATACCTGCTGGAAGCGCAGCCCTGCCGTGAAAGAGCCGGTAGAAACGCCGCCCCCGACGCCGGAAGAAGCCAAGAAAGCCTGGGAGGAACTGGAAAAAGAAAGCCAGCACCTCACGTATGAAGACCTGCTCCGCGAAAAAGGGCCGGAGGCCCCGGAATCGACAGAGTCAGGAAGCTCCAAAAAGAAGCCGCCGATATGCCAGCTCCTGCCGGACATCTTCAATAGCGATTTCTTGGCGGCCTTCTTCACCTGGCTGTCCTGCCTGCTCGGCCATGGCCAGATCCGCCGCTTTACCCTGACCGGCATCATCGGCCTCCCGGAACCCCATGAAACGGGGATGCTGGCCGGCGCCCTCTATGCCATCTGTCCGGGGAGCGTCACAGACTTACAATTCAATTTCGTCGAGGAACAGTATGACTGTACCGTCCGTGCTTCGGGCCGTCTATATCCGGCAGTGCTGCTTCTGTTTACAGCCGTCTTTGCCGCCTCCCGGCCTGTACGCCGTCTATGGGCTGAGTGGCACGCTGTGAACAAGGAGGAAGAACATGGATAACTCGTACATCAAGAACAACTTGGAAGAAATTTTTGAAAGTTTCAAAGAAATGATCAAAGTCGAAACCGTCGTCGGCCAGGCCGTCCACATCGGCGATGCCATCCTGGTGCCTTTCGTCGACGTCACCTTTGGTTTCGGGTCCGGCGGCGTCAATGGCAAGACGGAAAACGGCCGCAGCAGTGCCGGCAGCGGCGGCGGCGCTAAGATGGAACCGGCAGCCATTCTGGTCATCAAAGGCGACCGGGTCGAAATGTTCTCCATCAAGAAAGATGGCTACCAGGCTTCGGCTTTTGAAAAACTCATCGCCATGGCTCCGGAAATCATCGATAAGATGAAAAAGGATAAATATATCTATATCCACGATGATGACGAAGACAAAACAGAAGGGGAAGATGAAAAGACCTGAAGCCGTGCATGTTGTACTTTAGCAGTAAGTTTGTTATAATATACGAATAGAACATTGTAAGAAAGAGTAATTCAGCCGCTCTGCGGTACAGGAGGAATACATTATGAAACTGAAAAAACAATTGGCATCCCTTGCCGTTATGGGAATGATGAGCCTTGTCGCTGCTTCGTCGGCCTTCGCTTCCGGCGTCGGTTACGTCAACTTCGATACCTTAGTACAGTCCCACAAGGACTTCCCGAAAGTCAGCGCTCAGATGCAGGCTGCTGTCAAAGATGCTAACGAACAGTTCGCTAAAAAAGCTCCGAAAATGAAGACCGATCAGGAACGCCAGAACCTCGGCCGTGAACTCGCTCAGAACCTGAGCAAGCTGGAAAACAAGCTGATCGTCCCCATTGAAAAAGACGTCGTTTCCAAAGTCGACCAGGTCCGCAAAGACAAAGGCCTCGACTGCATCGTAGCCCAGGGTGCCATCATCTCTGGTAACGAAAACGCTACGGACGAAACAGAAGCCGTCAAAGCATTGTTGAAATAAGGATAAAAAAAAGGCGCTGTCGCATGAAGACAGCGCCTTTTTTTTAGTGGTTCGTGGTTCGCGGCGGACTCATGGCCGCACCGTAGGGGCCGTCCTGTTAAGGCGGCCCGTTTGGATGATTCTCCTGGCAAACTGATTGGGAAATCATGCATATTCCGGAGCGGGCGCCCCACGCAGTCGCCCCTACAAATAAAAAACCATCCACTAACTACTAACCACTAACAACTCCCCTTGACATATACCCCTTATAGGTATATTATATTAATGTACCCCATAGGGGTATTCATTTGAAAGGAGTATTCAATTATGGACGAAAAGAAAGTCTGTCCTTGCTGCGATACGGAAAAGCATAAGTATCGTAATAAAGAGGGTAAAGAGTATAAATCACTCATTTCCCGTCTGAACCGCATCGAAGGCCAGGTACGGGGCGTGAAAAAAATGGTCGAGGACGACCGCTATTGTATTGATATCCTGACTCAGGTCAGTGCCATCCAGTCGGCCTTAAATTCCTTCAATAAGGAACTCCTGGGCCAGCACATCAAGTCCTGCGTCGTCCACGACATCCGTGAAGGCAAAGACGAAGTCGTCGATGAACTCGTCTGCACTTTACAAAAACTCATGAAATAAAGGAGTGAGTATTTTGAAGCACGAAAAATTCACCATTACCGGCATGAGCTGCTCCGCCTGCTCAGCCCGCGTGGAAAAAGCCGTCAACAAGCTGGACGGTATCGACAAGGCCAGCGTCAACCTGCTGACCAACAGCATGCAGGCCTCGTATGATGAAAACGTCGTCAGCGAACAAGACATCATCCAGGCCGTCATCGATGCCGGCTATGGCGCCAGCCCGGCTGAAAGCGGCAGCCCGCAGTCGGCCGGTGCGCCCCAGAAAAGCGCATCCGACATTGCCAAGGAAGAAATGAAGGCCATGAAGCACCGCCTCATCGGGTCCATCCTCTTCCTGATCCCGGTCATGTACATCGCCATGCACCACATGTTCTATGAATGGTTCGGCATCCCCGTCCCGGAAGGCTTCCAGTACGTCTTCCACGGAGATGAAAATGCCATTACCTTTGCCTTTACCCAGTTCTTATTAATCCTGCCCATCATGTACTTGAACCGCAAGTACTATGTCAACGGCTTCCGCAACCTCTTCCAGGGTGCACCGAACATGGACAGCCTGGTCGGGCTCGGCTCCATGGCCGCTGCCGTCTACGGCGTCTTCGCCATCTTCCGCATGAGCTGGGGCATGGGCCACGGTGACTGGGCCCTCGTCGCCCAGTACAGCACCAACCTGTACTTTGAATCAGCCGGCATGATCGTTACCCTCATCGACATCGGCAAGTTCCTCGAAGCCCGCGCCAAAGGCAAGACCAGCACCGCCATTGAAAAACTCATGGACCTGGCACCGAAACAGGCGACGGTCCTGCGCAACGGCTTCGAAACGGTCATCCCCGTCGAAGACCTTGTCGTCGGCGATGAAATCGTCATCCGCCCCGGTGAAAGCATCCCGGCTGACGGCTTCATTTCTGAAGGCACGACCAGCGTCGATGAAGCCGCTATTACCGGCGAAAGTATTCCTGTTGAAAAACAAGTCGGCGACAAAGTCACATCGGCTACGATAAATAAGACGGGTTTCATCCACATTACAGCCCGCCGCGTCGGCGCCGATACGACCATCAGCCAGATTATCAAACTCGTCGACGAAGCCAGCGCCAGCAAGGCGCCCATCGCCAAGATGGCCGATACCATCTCTGGCTACTTCGTCCCGGCCGTCATCACTATCGCCATCATTACCGGCCTCATCTGGTACTTCGTCATAGGCGTCGATGCCGAATTTGCCTTCTCGACGGCCATCTCCGTCCTGGTCATCTCCTGCCCGTGCGCCCTGGGCCTGGCTACACCGGTTGCCATCATGGTCGGCACTGGCAAAGGGGCTGAAAACGGCATCCTCATCAAATCTGGCGAAGCCCTGGAAATGGCCCATGCCATCGATACGGTCGTCATGGACAAGACCGGCACCATCACCGAAGGCCGGCCGAAAGTTACGGACATCGTTCCCTTGAAAGGCACAAAAGAAGACCTCGTCGCCATTGCGGCAGCTCTGGAAAAAGGCAGTGAACATCCCCTGGCTGAAGCCATTACGACCTACGCCAGCGAACACCAGCTGACCGGCAAGACGGCCAGCGATTTCAAGGCCCTCTTTGGCCGCGGCGTCCAGGCCGTCATCGACGGCAAGACCTATTATGCCGGCAACACGCGCCTCATGGACGAAGCCCATATCGACACCAAAGCTATCACGGCCAGCCTCAACGCTCTGGCCGACGACGGCAAGACACCGCTCCTCTTTGCCGACGACAAGGAAATCATCGGCATTATCGCCGTAGCCGACGTCGAAAAAACGACCAGCGCCGAAGCCATTGCCGACTTTGCCAAAATGGGCATCCACGTCGTCATGCTCACTGGCGACAACCAGCGCACGGCCGAAGCCATCCGCCAGCGCCTGCACATTCCCCGGGTTATTGCCGGCGTCCTGCCGCAGGATAAAGAAAAACACATCGCCGCCCTCCAGGCCCAAGGCCATAAAGTCGCCATGATCGGCGACGGCATCAACGATGCACCGGCCCTGGCAAAAGCCGATCTGGGCATGGCTATCGGTGCCGGCACAGACGTCGCCATCGAAAGCGCCGATGCCGTCCTCATGCGCAGCGACCTCCTCGACGCCGTCAGCGCCATCCGCCTGAGCAAGGCCGTCATCAAGAATATCAAAGAAAACCTGTTCTGGGCTTTCTTCTACAATATCATCTGTATTCCCCTGGCAGCCGGGGTCCTCTATCCGGCCTTCGGCATCCGCCTCAACCCGATGATCGGCGCCGCTGCCATGAGCCTGTCGAGCTTCACGGTCTGCATGAACGCCCTGCGCCTGCGCTTCTTCAAGACGACGCACAGCACTGATGTTTCACGTGAAACATCGGCACAGGAAGCAGATAGCCCTAAAGCCACACAGGCAGCTCCGCAAAATCCGGTTCCCGAAGTGGCAGCGGCTCCGGCCCCGTTCCACTATACCCTGTCCATCGAAGGCATGATGTGCCAGCACTGCGTGGCTACGGTCACGAAAGTCCTGAAAGTCATGGACGGCGTCACCGATGCCGTCGTCGACCTGGATGGGCAGAAAGCCGATGTCTCCGCTGATAAAGCTATTTCCGCAGAGGACTTCAAAAAAGTCATCACCACTGCTGGATATACATTAAAAAATCTTATTACCCCAAAGAAAGAAGAGGATGAAACCATGGAAAAAACTTTGAAAATCGAAGGTATGATGTGCCAGCACTGCCAGAAACACGTACATGATGCATTAGCCGCTATGGACGGCGTCACAGCCGTTACGGTCGACTTGGAAGGCAAAAAAGCCGACGTCACGACCAGCAAAGACATCCCGACGGAAGACTTTGCCAAAGTCATTGCCGACGCTGGCTATGAATTGGTAAAATAAAGGTAAACGTCGTCCCCCTGCCGACTTCGCTGTCCGCCCATATCCTGCCGCCATGACTGCGGACGAACTGCTGAGCCAGGGCCAGGCCGATACCACTGCCGCCGCTCTTGCGGTTCCGCGATTTTTCGCTGCGGTAGAAATACTGGAAGATATGCTGTAAATCTTCCGGCGCAATGCCGCTGCCCGTATCGGCAATCTGGACCTGCACATAAGGCTGTCCCTTCACGGTGACGGCCAAGGTCGAAACGGTAATCGTACAGCCCGCTTCGATATAGCGGATGGCGTTGTTGAGCAGATTATAAATGACCTGATTGATACGGTCCACATCGATAGATACCTTCGGCAAATCCCTGGCCAGGTCCAAATGGACGGCCAGGGATTTTTCGTCACATAAGGGCTGGAGCATACTGACGGCCCGTTCCAAAAGGACGTTGATATCATGCGGTGCTTTATGGAGCGTCAGCTCATTGATTTCCGCCAGCGACAAGTCCCGCAAGTCCTGGATGAGGCGACCCATGCGCAAGGTTTCATCTTCCATGGACAAGAGGACCTTCTTATCCGTCGGGATAACATCGTCGATCATCCCTTCCAGATTGCCCTGCAAGATGGCCAGGGGCGTCCGCAGTTCGTGAGCGATGTTGGCAAAGAGACGGCGCCGCATCTTATCGTTTTTCGCCAGTTCCTGGGACATGTCGTTGAAAGTCTCGGTCAGGGTCCCGACTTCATCACGGCGTTCGACGGGCACGGTCTGGCCATACGTCCCGGCTTTGACTTGTTGGACTGCGTCGGTCAGGGCCGACAAAGGCCGCATGATTTCCCGGACGATAAAATAACTGATGGTGACGCTGACGGCCAGCATGACCAGGCCGACCCACAGCAACGACCGGTGGACGGCCGAGATATAGGTAATTTCCGCCGGCCCATGCCTCATGCCGTGCATCATGCCCATGCCTTGATGGCCATTGCCCATCATCTGGGACATATTCGTCAAATACTGGGAAAAATGGTTGTCCATCTGGTTATTGACCAAGATAAGCAAAATGGCGATGGTCAGGAAGATGAGGATAAAGACCATCCCGGTCAGGCGGATGACGATGCTGTCAGCTTTCTTCATGATTCCCTCCGTCGAATTTATAACCGATGCCGTATACGGTCAGGATATACGTCGGATGGGCCGGGTCGGCTTCCAGCTTCTTGCGCAGGTTGCGGATATGCGTGTCGATAGTCCGTTCATAACCTTCAAAGCCATAGCTGCCCTGTACTTTGTCCATGAGCTGCATTCGGCTGAACACCCTGTCTGGAGCCGAAGCCAGGACTTCGAGGAGATTGAACTCCGTCGGCGTCAGGGACACAGGCTGATTCCCTTTTAAGACGGTAAATTTTTCCTTATCGATGGTCAAATCCCGTATGGTGTACGACGTCGTCTTCTGCAGCACTTCACCGCGGGTCCGCCGCAGCAGGCTGTAGACGCGAGCAATGACCTCCTTGACGTGGAAGGGCTTGGTCACGTAATCGTCACCGCCCATATTGAGGCCGACCAGGCGGTCCGTTTCATCGTCCTTGGCCGACAGGAAAATGATAGGGATATCGCTGAACTGGCGGATACGGCGGCAGACCTCGAAGCCATCCATGCCGGGCATCATCAGATCGAGCAGCATGATCTGCGGCTTCTGGTTGCGCAGCGTATGCAGGGCCGTCATGCCATCGTGAGCCACATAGACGAGGAACCGTTCCTGTTCAAAATAGGACTTCAACAAAGCACAAAGCTTTTCATCATCATCGACGATCAAAATCGAATTTGTTCGCAAAATTTCACCTCCCTATCATCTTCACAACCAATTTTTTTCTATTTCCCGCTGCAGCCCTTCAAACATGGCGATGTACTTTTCTTTGCTGTCCTTGATGATATTATTGGCAATTTCTTCATTATAAGAATGGGCTACATTGTTCCGGTCCCGCAAGGCCTCCAGCCAGCAATCCTCATCGTCAATCAGATTTGCCTGATAAGCCATTTTGATAATCGTCCGCGGTGACCCTATCTTATGCTGGCTATAACCATTATTTTCCAATACTTCTTTCATGGCTTTCCAAGCCTGTTCAAAACAGATTTCATAAAGAGAAACCATTCCCGTTTGGACGACCGTCGAATAAGGTGGTATTTCTTTTTGTATTTCTTTGAGGTTATTCAAGGCTTTGCAGAAATTCTCATACTTTTTCATATATAACGACTCCTTCCCGTTGGATAGCGGCTCGCAGTTCAGGCTGGACCGGTTCATCTAAATCGACGACATCGAACATGAGCAGTGTCGGGATGACCTCATCGACATCGAGAGAAAACCGCGTGACATCTCCACCGCAGACAGCCAGGTCAATATCGCTGCGTTCCCAATTATCACCACGGGCACGGGAGCCAAAAAGAATGACCTTTTGAATATCGTATTGTTTAGCCAGAACGATGATGCCCTCTAAAATCGGCTGCGCCAAATCCATCTTGTTCCCCCCTTTTTGCATTAATTATAGCATGAAAAAAGGGCTTGTCGCACGTGCGACAAGCCCTTTTTAGTGGTTAGCAGATGGTTTTAAATTTAAAGTTTTTTCTGTAGGGGCGCCCGCTCCGGGATATGTACAATGCTCTCAAAAAGCTAATTAGGAAATCCCAACATAACCTGCGGCGGGCTTGCCACGTGCAAGCCCCTACAGACAGGAACAACGAGTCACTAGCCACGAATTTTACATCTTGCTGTGGTCCATCTGGCCGTTATTGTTATTCATCTGGCCATTCATTTGACCGTTCATTTGGTCATGGTTCATCTGGCTATGGTCCATCTGACTGTGGTCCATGGGCATATTGCCATTCATCTGCATCTGCATGTTCTGTTTCGGCGGGACATAGCCTGCGAGCTGCGGGTCAGCCATGCCGAAGACCATGGCTAAATGCGTGAACAGGACGAAGAGAATCATAAGGACGATGTGTTTCTTGATCTTTGCCGTCGAATCGGAGCTCTTAAAGATAATGCCCAATTCTTGCAAGAGGATGAGGACGGCTGGGATGACGCCTAAGACATAAGCCCAAATAGAAATATAATCAATCGGGCCGCGCCACTGGATAGTCGGGACATACGAGGTGACGATGTATACCGTAGCTACAATGAAGAAGACGCCTAAGATGAGTCCGCAGACGTGGCTCAGGCTGTCCCATTTTTCACTGCGGCTGTCCTTGTAGAGCAAGGAAAAAGCACCAGACGCTAAAATCGTTTCAGCCAATACCATCGGTACGAGCATAAAGAGAATCAAGAACCAAGGTTCATGGAGCGACAAGAGTTCCATGTAGTGAGTCATTACCATATTGTTTTCCCCCTTTGATTAGAACGGCTTACTGTTGTTCGCTATAGGCAGGGCAATCTTGACGGCCCTGACAGCCGCGCTGGCCATCGGCCCGGCAGCCGCGGCGCGGTCCCTGGCAATAACCATTTCCAGTATAGCAGTTATCGTGGTCATCATAGCAGGCCCGCGGTCCCCGGCAATACCCGTTACCGTTGTCATAACACGTATAGCCCGGGCCGTAAGACCCTGACGATGAACCTTCTGAAGCAGCTGGTGTCGCTGCAAAGGCGGAAAAACCGGCAATCACTACGAGTGCAGCCAATCCGGCTATGATTTTTTTCTTCATCATGAAAACCTCCTTTGTAGTACCCCTCTGTTTATGCTTTTACTATACCAGAGACGTGCGAAAAAGATGTGGAGGAAATGTGAAGAAAATGTGAAGATTCCCTTAGCCTAAGATGACATTATCGATGAGGCGCGTCTTGCCGATACGGACGGCAATAGCCAAGAGGCTTTCCTGGTCGACAGTCTGAATCGGTTTCAAAGCCGGGAAAGAGAAGAGGTCGACGTAATCGATAGAAGCCATCGGTTCAGCCTGGATTTCCTTGGTAACGATGGATTTCAGCGTTTCTACGTCTTTTTCGCCGCCTTCATAAGCTGCCTTAGCTTTGCGCAGACTACGGGACAAAACCAGGGCTGCCTGTTTTTCTTCCGGCGAAAGGTAAGCATTGCGCGAACTCCGGGCCAGACCGCTTTCTTCACGGACGATGGGGACCATGTTGATGTGGACCGGGATGTTGAGGTCGCTGACGAAACGGCGGACAACGACGACCTGCTGAGCATCTTTCTGGCCAAAGAAGGCTTCATCGGCGCGAGTAATGTTCATCAATTTCGTAACGACCGTAGCGACGCCGCGGAAATGGATAGGACGCTGAGCCCCGCAGAGTTTATGGGTAATGTCGCCGTCGACGTTGACATACGTGCAATAACCTTCCGGATACATTTCCGACGGTTCCGGATGGAAGACGGCATCAACACCGACGCTTTCCAACTTCCGGCAGTCTTCATCGAAGCGGCGCGGATAAGCGTCATAATCTTCGTTCGGGCCGAACTGGGTCGGGTTGACGAAGACCGAAGCGATTACGACGTCGCATTTGGCTTTGGCATCCCGCATCAAGGTCAGATGACCTTCGTGTAGAGCCCCCATAGTCGGGACCAGACCGATGACCTTGCCAGCTTTTTTCTGTTCACCAGCAAATGCCTGCATTTCTTTGACAGTACGGAAAATTTTCATGATACTAAGACTCCTTTGGAATATGAATTAATGAGTAGGAACACTCGATTTATCGACAGACAGGGCGCGGGCCTTTTCTTCGGCTTTTTCATCGCGGCGCGAGAAGAAATTGGCCACGATGGACCCGGAAATATTGTGCCATACGCTGAAGATAGCGCCGGGGATAGCCGCTGCCGGATTGAAATATAAGACAGCCAGGGAGGCAGCCATACCGGAATTTTGCATCCCCACTTCGATGGCCACGGTCCGGGATTTACGCGAATCGAGGCGAAACAATTTGGCCATACCATAGCCCAGGGCCAGGCCAAAGACGTTGTGCAAGATGACGATGGCTGCCATGAGCAGGCCAACGTCGAACAGGCGCGATGCGCTGAGGGATACGACGCAGCCGACGAGGATGACGATGGTGACGACGGAAATGACGGGCATCGCCGGCAGGACCTTTTCGACGCGGCTGGCAAAGAAATGATGAGCTGCCAGGCCGAGCAGGACCGGTACCAGGACCATTTCCGCAATGGAAATCATCATGGACACGAAGGAAACGTGGATCCAGGCGCCTGCCAGGAACCAGGTCAGGGTCGGCGTCACAATGGGTGCCAGGAGCGTCGTCGACATGGTCATCGATACGGACAGGGCGACATCGCCCTTAGCCAGGTAGGAAATGACATTCGATGCCGTCCCGCCCGGGCAGGTCCCGACGAGGATGACGCCAATAGCCAGTTCCGGCGACAGGGCAAAGAGACGGACCAGGGCCCAGGCCACGAAGGGCATGATGATGAACTGGGCGACGACGCCAATGAGGACTTCCCACGGCCGCTTGAAGACGGTCTTGAAATCCTGAACAGTCAAGGTCATGCCCATGCCGAACATGACGATACCCAGGAGCCAGCCGACATAAGGCTTGACCCACTGCAGGGTCTGCGGCCATACGGCGCCGACGATACCGATGAGGACGACGAAAATGGCCATGTTGTTTACCAGAAAATCACAACACTTTTTCAACAAAAAAACCTCCCTACGAGAATCTGGGGCAAAAGAATAAAAAAACACCTTCCGGCACAGACCGAAAGGTGTCTAAGCGACAAATATCCATAGTGCAGGTGAAATCTGTAACAATCCCACCTAATCCTTTCTGTCTCGGTCTGAATCAGATCCAAGCAGATGACAAAACCATCTTTAGAAATATCCGAAAAAAAAGTATAACTCACACCAGGTGATGCTATCTTTTGCCTCGGCCGTATCATACCATATTTAGGAACGCGATGCAATGGCCTTTCTCGCTCATATTGTTGGTAACTATAAACTTTCCTATTTTATAATTTTATAAGTTATATTTATCAATTCACGCCAAAAAATGTGCATTTCAGGTCGCGTTGAATATTTAATCAGAAAATCACGCTATAATAAGATTGCCAATACAAGTGCTTCCCTATCACGAACAGAAAGGAGGTAGCCTATGCGGAAAAAAAGTCATCTTTCGCCTTGTCGGTGGCGGCATCCAGGTCGAAGAAATCAATCATATCCTCTTCGTCGAGAGCAACGGCCACGTCCAACAAGTCCATACCGTAGATGGCTCCATGCTGGAAACACGCCAGTCCCTGCTGACCATGCTGCAGACCTTTGAAACCCTCGCCCCCGGCCAGTTCGTCTCTCCCGGAAAAGGTTACATCGTCAACCAGTCCGCAATTCACATCATAAAGAGCGAATACATCGAAGTGAAGGGACACAAAATTCCTCTGGCCAAACGGAAATATCGCCAGTTCCAGGAAGATTATTTCAAATTCATCTTCAGCAAAGATGCATAAAAAATCAAAAAAAGCTCGTATCTCATCAGGTTCTATTTTTGTACGCAAAAACAGGGTCGGGGACGAATTTTAATGCAGAAAGGATGTAAAAATATGAATAGGATATTTAAAGTCATATGGAGTAAAACAAAAAATTGCTACGTCGTAGCTTCGGAATTAGCCAAAGGAACGAGCAAATCCACGAGCACGGGCCGTATGGCGAAACGGGCTGTACTGGCAGCCGTAGCAGCTTTATTGATTAGCCCCCTCGGAGCGGAATATAGCTATGCAGCCATTGGCTCGGCGACAGTAAGTAATACGCCGGTCATTACGGGTGCGTCAGAGGATGCGCAGAAGCTGACTAATACGGTAAACGCTATCGCGGTACAGGACGGAGCCATCGTCAAAGCAGATAAGACCATCGGTGAGAATGTAACCAACCTGGATGCTGCCCTGGCCAAGGAAACCGCCGACCGGATCGGTGCGGACAAGGCCCAGGACAAGGTGATCCAGACTGTCAATGACAATCTGGTGCAGAGCGTCACTACCATAAACAAGAATGTGGCTGATGGATTCACTGCCTTGAACCAGGCAGATGCCAAGGAAGCTGCAGCCCGGGAAGCGAAAGACAATGAACTGAACGAACGGATTACGAACGAAGCCAATGGGATCCATGCTGAAATCAAAGACGGGGATGAAAAACTGGATACCCGCATCACCAACCTGGATACCCGCATCACCAATGTGAAGGAATATCTGGAAAACCAGACTTCCGAGAATTATGTGAGCAAGACTGATGCAGCGGTACAGGACGGAGCCATCGTCAAAGCAGCTAAGACCATCGGTGAAAACGTCACCAACCTGGATGCTGCTCTGGCCAAGGAAACGGCGGCCCGCATCGGTGCTGATAAATCCCAGGATAAAGTGATCCAGCAGGTCAATGAAAATGCTGCGGCAGGCATCAAGACGCTGACAGAAGCTTATAACAATGAAGTAGCAGCCCGCCAGGCAGCAGATACGACCCTGCAGACCAATATCGACAACGAAGCTGCAGCCCGTAAAGCAGCCGATGGGAAACTGGTGGATGCCGTCAACAGCGGACTGAGCCTGAGCAACGACAATGTTCTGCAAAAGAACACCACTGCCATTGATGACCAGGGCAAAGTGACCACCTCCAAGACCGATGCCAATGAAATGATCCTGAACAAGGGCAATGACAACCAGATTACCCTGAACGATAAGGGCATCAAAGTGGGCCTGAACAGCACCGTCCAGGACGCCAAGGGATTCTATGCCGGCGGCGATACTGCCGAGGCGGCCAAGGCCGCCCTCAACGCGGACGGCAGCATCAAAGGCGCCGATGGCAAGTTCACCGTGGATGCAGGTGGCAAAGTCACAGCAGCATCCGGCAAAATCGGCAATGTGGACATCACTTCCGCAGGCGCAGTCTCCGGTGTGACAGATCTGACCGCTTCCGGAAAGGTTACTGCCGGTACTTTGACTGACGGCAAAGCTGCCATCAGCAACGGCAACATTAAAACCAATGGCGGTTTTATTCAGACTGGTGGCGGAAACATCAATACCCAGGGTGGAGCACTTCGTACCAACGGCGGTAATATCAATGCAGGCAGCGGCACTATCACCGGAAATAAATTGACAGACGGTGTAGCTTCCCTCCAGAATGGAAATCTGACTACAACCGGCAACATCAATGCCCATGATATCGTTGCGACAGGAGATATTTCGGGTAAAGCCATTACCGGCACCAGCCTGAATACCCAGGGCGGAGCCATCAGCGGCGGCCAGATTACCGGCACTGGACTGGATGTAGGGGCCGGAACCATCAAGACCACCGGCGCTGTGGAAACGGGAACACTGGAAACTACGGGCAACGCTACGATTAGCGGCAACCTGACCGTAGACAAAGACCTCACAGTCAATGGAACCTTTGATGCGAAGACTCTTTCCAGTACAGTGGATGCAAACAACTACACCACCATCAATGGCGGCAAGACACAGTCCGTGAATCTGAAACTAGATGTAGTAACGGGTGGAACCAAGGCCAGTGCATCGACTTTCGACGAAAACGGCAGCAACACTTGGGCGAAGGACGATGAATCCATCGGCAAGAGCACCGTTACTGCCGACAGCATCAGTCAGAAACTTTCGGATCTCGGGGACAATCCGCAGGCCTATGCGGAACGCGCCATGAGCCAGAGCACGGACAACAAGTACTCCATGGTCGATACCGTGAAGGATGGGAAGAAGACCAACGTGACTTCCCAGTCGGCAACGGAATCCAGCGATGTCGTGACGGATGCAAATGGCAATACTTCCACCTTCCGCCAGAGAGTAGACGCCATTCTCCAGGAAATTAACAACGCAGACGGCGATACGTTGACTAAGGTCGAACAGACGGATACGGCCATTACCAGCCAGATTGGTGACGGTTCTGCCATTAAGAGTGTAATGAATGCGGATGGTATTGCCAATACGGCGAATGGTAAATCCATTACCAATGATGCGGCAAATATCATCAACACAGGCACCAATAGCGTAACCAACCAGGTTGGCAGTAACAAAGTTGTTGTAAATACTACTGGAGTAAAGAGCGCGTATGGGGACAATACCTATACCACCTGGAATGCAGAAGGTATTACTAACAGCACGGACGGCAACATGACCAATACCGTGGGTGGCGAAATGAAGACCACTGTTGCTGGAAAGGTTACGGAAGATTACAAATCCGACCTGGATACCAAGGTGGGTGGAAATGAAACCCATTATGTAGCAGGTAGCCAGAGCAATACCGTGGAAGGAACCTTGACGGAAACGGTAACTGGTGATGTGACGGAAGACTACAAAGCTAACCTGAGCACCACGGTAGGCAAAAACCTGACCACGACCGTAACTGGTGACAGCAGCCTGAAGGCAGAAAACATCACCAACGAAGCGAAGAACAAGATTACCAACAAGGCTATCGATGTAGAAACCGATGCTACCAGCTCCATCGTACAGAAAGTGACGAACGATGCCGGTTCCAATACTTCTACTCAGCTGTCTTATCAGACTAAAGAAGAAATGAGCCAGGCTGATGGCAAGACTGCTTTCTATCTCCGCGGTGCAGCCGAAGAAAAATCCCAGCTGATTGATGGTAGCAAGAAGACCACCATCGACACCATTGCCGGTCAGACCAATACCAATATTACGGATGGAACCAATACATCCAACGACCTGCAGAAAGCAGATCAGATTGCTTCCTCCGTAACCGACGGCACCAATACCACCGTGGTGAACCAGAATGCCGGAAGCCTCGCTTCCTCCATTACCGACGGGACCAAGGTCAACAACACCAACAACACCGTAGACAAATCGGAACAGCTGATCAAAGCCAGCGATACCCAGTACAGCGCTACGTCTAAGACAGGTACTAAGATGGAAGATGCCCTGGTAAGCGGCGACAGTGTCATCGACGTTATCAAGAACCTCGACGATGCAGCCAACCCGTTCATCGGCAGCACCGTAACGGATGGCACCAACAGCACTGGCGTCACCCAGACGGCAAAAGATATCACCAACACGGCTAAGAACGGTACGATCGCCAATGAGGCCAAGGATATCATCAACAACGCTACGGAAAACATGACCAACACCGTTGGCAAAGACCTGACCACGACTGTGGGCGGCGAAATGAAGACCACTGTCACTGGCAAGACCACGGAAAACTATAATGGCGGACTGGAAACCACCATTACTGGTGAAGAAAAACACACGGTCAACGGGGACCAGACCAATACTATCACTGGAAAGCAGGCTACTACTGTGACCGGTGACAGCAGCCTGAGTGCCAAGAACATCACCAACACAGCTTCCGAAAAGATTACCAACCAGATTGGCGATGGCTCTGCTGTGAAGAGCGAAATGACTGCTGATGGTATCACCAATACTGCGGAAGGCGGCACCATTTACAACAAGTCGAAAGATATTCTGAATGAAGCTTCCGGCGACATCCTGAACTTTGCAGATGGAGAAATTGGAAATTCTGCCACTAAGATTACTAATCTGACTGGCGATAACACCGTAACCAGTGATACCAATGGTACCACCTTTGAAAACAAGGCACACAGCACTGCCGTTAAAGAAGGCACTGTCACAAAGACCACCATTTCCGGCAATACCATTACCACTGGTGAAGCGGTTATGGACTATGCCGATGTACTGAAAGATCTGGGCGTTCGCGGCAATGCAGCGGTAGATGGCAACACCACCCTTGGCAAGGAAGGCGCAGAAACCACGCTTACCGTCAACAGCACGTCCACCTTCAACAAAGATGTCACCATGAAGGAAAATGCTACGGTTGCCAAAGACCTTAGCGTAGGCGGCAATGCCAGCGTATCGGGCAGCGTGACAGCTTCTTCGTACAAAGTCGGCGACAAGACTTACATCAGCGAAAGCGGCATCAACGCCAACGATCAGAAAGTGGTCAACGTCGCTCCGGGCCGGATTGCAGCTGACAGCAAAGACGCCATCAATGGCAGCCAGCTCTATCAGACCAATGAACGCGTCACTAGCGTTGAAAATCGTGTAGGCACTGTCGAAAACCGCGTCGATAAACTGGACAGCCGCGTCGACAAAGTCGGGGCTAACGCAGCGGCACTGGCCAACCTGCATCCTCTCGAATTCGATGCTGATTCCAAGTGGAACATTGCAGCTGCCGTCGGCGGTTACAAAGGCGAAACGGCTACGGCCATCGGCGCCTTCTACCGGCCGAATGAAAACGTCATGGTCAATGTTTCGTCGTCCTTCGGCACTGGCGAAAACATGTATGGCGGCGGCATTTCCCTCCGCATCGGCCAGGGCGGCAACAAGGCAAGACGCAACGCCACGAACGGCTTGACGGAACGGGAAAAAGCGATGCAGAAACAGATTGATTCCCTGACCGGCCGCCTCGATGCCCTCCTGTCGGTCATCAATCCGAATATGTCCAAAGACTTCCCGGACGTTCCGGAAAACCACTGGGCCTATGAAGCCGTAAGCCGCCTCGCTGGCAACGACGTCATCCAAGGCTACGAAGACGGTAAATACCACGGCGACCGTACGATGACCCGCTACGAAATGGCAGAAATCATCTACAACGCCCTCTCGAAAGGCGCCAAAGCCGAAAAGAAACTGGTAGAAGAATTTAAACCAGAACTCCAGGCCATGGCCGCACAGAAAAAAGCATAGCGTAAAAAAAGGGCTCGTCGCACGGCGACAAGCCTTTTTTCCTCTGTTGGTTTGTCAAACATATGTTACACCGTACTTGATGAAATCATGGAGTGTATC
>OLPH01002124.1_pt1 | contig 17173 bp, 14 predicted proteins | sample 1672951 | NCBI WGS metagenome assembly OLPH01 (sample SAMEA3136740, study PRJEB25190) | human gut metagenome | reverse complement strand
GATAAAGATAATGCCAACGTCCCTTAATTTTGATATAGGTTTCGTCCATTTTCCATGAATAGAAGGATTGTCTATTTTTCTTCTTCCAAAGATCATAGAGGACTTTGCTGTACTCTTGCACCCAACGATAAATCGTAGTATGACAAACATTTATTCCACGATCATATAACAATTCCTGAACTTCACGATAGCTTAGATTGTAACGAAGGTAGTAACCAACAGCGCTTATAAAATATCAAAGTTCTCCTGATTATGATGGTCAAGTTTGTGAAGTAGATAATGTTTCTATAGGAAATGCTTTTATAAAATGTGTCACTGTAGAGGAAGATGGACTTCTTTTACAGTCTTTAAATATAGAAGAGGATCAAAATGGAGAAAGAAAATTTCCAGATATAAAATTATATTGGGATGATAATCCAAGAATTATAGGAAAAGTAGTTGCTGCATTTACTCCAATTGAAAGAGATTTTTTTACTTAAAATTTGGAGCTTTAGCTCCTTTTATTTTTTTTTGAAAATTCGTTAGTTATTTTATTATAGAATAAGAATTATAGTTATATATATAAAGTTATAGTTACAGTTACAATTAAGGGGCAATTTTAAGGCTTAACCATACGGTTTATAGCTATTAATATCGTAAAAATGTTGTACTGAGGAGTAAAAATGTTGTACTGAGGGGTAAAAATGTTGTACTGGGGAGTAAAAATGTTGTACATATGTCGTAAAAATTGCGTATTAGAGAGTAAAAATTGTGTACCTATGACGTAAAAATGTTGTATATGACCGTAAAAATGTTGCTTGTGACGTAAAAATGTTGCTGTAAATCGTAAAAATGTTGTATTATTACTAGACAAGAATAAAAAAATAGTGTATATTAATAAAAACAAAGGTTATGACGTAAAAATGTTGTATTTTATATAAGTTTTTCTATCTTTCTTCTATATAGTGAAAGAAAAATACACAATTTTTACGATTAAATCAGATATTATTTTATCTTGATACTGAAAGAGGGGTTAAAATGCAAAGTTACGATTTACTTGATGAACTTGATAGTGAAGATAAATTTAGAAAAGATATTAAATACAGCCGTCAATTGCCTGAGATGTTCTCTACTGAAGATATAAATGCTGCAAGTGAAAATATTACTTATGCTATACTTGGAGAGCTGAGAGACCGTTATAACGGGAGTGAACCAGTAACATTTTCTTATCAGGAATTAGCGGAATTAGGTGGATTGTGGGTAACACGTAAAAATGGTGTAAAATCGCTCTACAATGGTAAACGGCTACAAAAAATAATGTATGATTTAAACGAGGCATTGAAAAATTTCTCATACTATCAAGTAAGAGAAACAAATGATGATGGCACTCCCAAATCATGGAAAACAATAAATATTTTCAGTGTAATTGATTTTGATGGTACTAAAAAAGAAGTAAAACTCACAATTTCTAATGCTCAAATTAGTTCAGAACAAGTTGATGCAAAAGGGCATGTGATTGATAAACCGCTATATGTTTATGACTTAATCAATTCCAAAGATTGGAGAACGGTTAAACACTTACAATATAACAGAGGAATCAACAATAGTCTGCCATCTAAGTACTCCAAACGTGTTTACCGCTTTATAAGCGAGTTTAGGAGTTTTCCAAAAGGTACAAAAATGAGAATTGATGATTTTGATAAAAAAATACTTAAAATATTGAAGACTCAGGAAGACTCCTTTAACACCAAAGAGGTATTTGACCTCAGAAAAAATCGTAAAAAATATTTAGAAACTGCGGTTAAAGAAATATCAGAATTAACTACTCCTGAAGGAACTCAAATTGTTAAAAATTTAGATTATATTTATCACACTTCTGGACGAAGAATACAGTCTATTGAATTTACATATACGCCATTTAATGCTGATTTATCAGGCAGTAATCATATATCTATGAATTCTCGTACTTCTTCTCCTGGTACAGCTAGTCCATTTATAAACGAAGCAAGAATGGTATTAGAATACTTTAATTACTTATCAAAAGTAAATTTTAATTTAGATGAAAACGGAATAATTAAACATTTACCAAATTATTATGATATTCAATTTGAACTAGATGATATACAACTTCTTCAACCGATTCATAAATTGCTTGAAAGTGGTGTAGCGATAGATGAATTGTTACAAGTGGCTGAGATGAAAGCAATCGATTGGAAGCTAGACAGCAATCAAATGATTAATAATTTTAGACCGAGTGTTGTTTTTGGAAATAAATTTTCAGAATACAGAGCATTTCTAACAACGTATAAGGCTCAAAATATACATAAATTAGTTTTTGATAGTTCGTCTGATTTCTATGTACCAATGAATGGTCCTTGGGATAGTAAATAAACTAAATATTTACCTTCAATATTAAGTATGAAAAAAAAGGGGCTAAATTTAGCCCCTTTTTTTGGAACAAATATATGAATGAACTTTTCCTCTAAAAAAACTTTTTACTCTCAACCGTTTTGGACAGAGAAAGAGCAAAAAGCTACCACAAACCAGAGAGGTTTGATATAAGTAAGTATATCAAAATTAATTGTTCTTATCAATATTCGACAAAATTTCCCTCCAAAAAAATGAGGGAATTAAACTTGATTCTTAATTGATAAAGGGGGCTAAATTTAGCCCCCTTTATTTTTATATAAAAAATTTAAGAAAAACCGTAAAAACCCTTGACGTAAATATAAATTTACGATAAAATAGATGTATAGTAAAAATAAAACAACTTCTTGCTTCAAACCTTTGGACAGAGAAAAAGTAAGAATGTTTATCACAAAATGTGAGAAGGCTGAGAATGAAATAATGAATTATAAAAATATAGTTTTCGCAAGTATCGTATATTTGTGAAGAAAGGTTGATATGGAAAAAGTAACAGATGAAATTAAAAACGTGGTACAGAGACTACTCGATGATGACGAAAATTTTTCTGGTTGGTATATTGAGAAAGAACTCGAAAAAATTGGAATAAAAGTTTCTAGGATGACGATTTCAAACCTAAGAAATAAAAAAACGACATTGGGGAACACTAAATTTGAAACGTTAGAGGGACTTTATCATTTCGCAAAGACTCATGAAAATATAAATAAAGAATAGAGAGAAAATATGAAAACAATAAGTCTATTAAACTTAAAAGGCGGAGTTGCTAAAACAACAACAGGTGGAAATATAGCAAAAGGTTTAGCAAATAGAGGGTTCAAAACTCTGTTGATTGATACAGATATGCAAGCTAATGCAACGAGTATTTTTCTTGAAGATGAACGCTCGAAAGAGGATTATAAAGATTTTGCAGAACTCATAGTTGATGAAAAACTAGAGGATGTTGACCAGTATGTTTATAACGTAAGTGAGAATTTGGACATGATTGGTTCAAGTTTAGCAGTTGCTGAAAGTGAATTGAAAGTAAGAAATTCATTCAATCGTAATTCATCAAACATTGTAAAAAAAGTTTTAAAGAAACTAGATTCTAAATATGATTATTGTATTATTGATTGTGCTCCAACAATTAATCTAATTACTCTCAATATTATTATTGCGAGTGATGAAATTATCATCCCAATAAAAATTGATAAATTTGCACTTGAAGGTTATAGAACGACTTTAAAGAACATCAATCAAATTATTGATGATTATGAGTTAGATACAGAGGTGACCGTACTTTACACAATGGTCAACAGAAATAATATTGATAAACAATTTATTCAAGAAATATCTGGGAATAGATTTGAAACAACAATACGACATCAAGCTAAGCCAGTTACAGAAAGTGCTTTAAAGAATGAGGTGTTAATTGATAGTTCTAAAAGTTCTAAAGTAAAAGATGATTATTTAAATCTTATTGATGAAATAGTAAAAAGGGGTTAAAAAATGAGTAATAGTTTCGGATTTACAGACCTTATGAACAAGGACGAACACAAACGAAAAAAAACAAATACAAAAAATATTCCTATTGAGGAGATAAAGGAAAATGAGAATAACAACTATGATTTAGTTGACATTGATAAGTTAGCTGATAGCATAGACGAGTTAGGCTTATTACAACCCGTTCTTGTTAAACAACGTGATAAATATAGCTATGAATTGATTGCAGGGCATAGACGATTTAATGCTATTAAAAAACTAATTAGTGAAAATAGACTCCCTGAAGATTACGAAGTTCTCGCTAAGAAAGTTGATGAAGACGAGGACGAGCTTGTAACAAGACTAAAGTTGCATGAAACTAACCTACAAACTCGCTCGCTCTTAAAAATGCCAGAAGAAGAAAAAATAGCCATCATTGATGACTATATGGATATTTTAGATAAAGCCAAAAAACAAGGGGTACAAATCAACGGAAAACCTGTTAAAGGAAAGACTAGGGACTTAATTGCCGAAAGATTTGGTATCAGTCATTATACCGCTCAAAAACTGATTAGAAAAGCTAAAGAACAAGGTGGAGAAGAAGAGGGGGCAAAAATTAGCCCCCAAAAGAAAACCGCTAAAAAGCCAATCACGCAGTTAAAGAAAATTGAAACTCAATTAGAAAAATTAGAGTTTGAGGGAACGGAAGAAGAACAAGAAATCAAGAAAAAATTGATTGAGTTGTTGATGAAATAAAAAGGGGGCTAAATTTAGCCCCTTTTTATTTAGGAAATATTTATAATTTGTTCAATGGATATGAGATAGATTTTATCCGTTGATTTAACTCTTACTTGATTATTGATAAATTCTGATATAAAACCATAGACTTCAGTTAATTTATTTTTTGATTGATATTTAACTTTGATTTGTAGCTGATTTGAAAAAGACTGATTGAGAAGATAAAGCACTAGATGATGTGGTAAAGCTTGAATTTTCTTATCCTCTTTTTTTTCTTTTTCAAAAGTATTTTGAGCCTCCGTGAGTTCTCCAGTCGCAAATGCGCCCCATTTCATCATCCCTCTATCGTGATAAGCACGGATGACTTCATAGGGGCTATATGAACGGTCAACTGACATCTTTTTCCTCCCTCTCTTGACTTGCTGCATGACCTCCAATGAGTTTGTTCCGATAAATGACACGTGACCCCTCGGATAAACTACTTGCTTTTTGTATCGATAGAAAATCGAATGTTTCTCTAATCTCATCAATAACTTTTTGGAGTAATTCCTGTTTTTTATTAGTTTGATTTTCTTCAACACTTTCAAATAAAGAAAGTTGTTTAACAGAACTATCAGAGAGTTGATTTCCGCTTATTCCTATTTGTCTTATCGCTCCCCCCTGGTACTTTTCACGAAATAAGGAGATTGCGAGGTCTTGCAATTCTTTTGTGTTTTGCGTTGCTTCAATATTGCGAGAAACCTTAACAGAAGAGTATTCAGAAGTAGAAGCAGCACCTGCATAAAGTGAAAGATTGCTTGCTAGTTTTCCGCCCTTTCTCAATCTTATCGCTAGGTTCTCAGCCATTTCTTTAATCACAAGTTCAATTTCTCTTTGCTTATGATAGTCACGTGGCAGAATTTGAGAATTGCTGAAGCTAGTAGATTTTGGAGTATATTTTTCTCTTACGTTGCTTTCATCAATTCCGTTTGCGTGGAAAAAATGTTGAAGTCCAATTGTTCCCAAATTTTGTTTAAGGAGAAGTGGGTCAGCATTCGCAAGCTCTTTGATAGAAGTGATTCCAAGTTTGTTTAATCGTTTCTCAGTTCGCTTTCCAATTCCCCAGAAATCTGTCATCTTAGGAATTGTCCATAGTTTATTAGGGACATCTTCATAACGGATTAGGGCTCTCATATTATCATTGTGCTTGGCATAGTTATCCATTGCAAGTTTGGCAAGCAAGGGGTTGTCTCCCATCCCAACAGTCACATATAGTCCTAGTTTATCTCGAATCTCACGTTGCAAGTCTAAAGCAATTCGATTCATCTGTTCATAACGATTTTTAATCTCAGGGTAGAAGAAGTTCAATGATTCTGTGATATCCAAAAAAGATTCATCAATCGAGTAGGAGTGAATCTCATCAATTGATGTATAATTGGTCAGTATATCTGTCACTTCAATTTTATAGTCCACATAGAGCAGCATTTGTGGAGGAACAATCCACGTGCGTTTCGCCCAAGATTCAATAAAAGCTACATATTGCAAAGTTGGTTCAGTTCGCTGTCCATGAATGTCTGTATGTGTTCGATACCATTGCGGATAATTGAACTTTCGTGTTTCTATAAGAAAAGGTAAATCGCTGGCACGACTGACATTTTTCATACCAAAAACTTTTTTAAAGGTTGGACTAGAGGCAAGCGTTAACCCTTTAGAATGATCTGCTCGACTCATGACACAAAGAGAAGTGGTCAGAGGATTTAAATTTCGCTGAACGCATTCAATTGAAGCATAATTAGACTTGACATCTTGAAAGAGGATGGCACGACGTGGTTCAAGCGAGTAGTCAAAGTATTGATTTAATTTTAATTGTTCCATAGTTCCTCCTAAATCAAAAATATCAGTTTTACTGATATTATATCTTTTTTTAGAGTGAAAAACAATCGAAATAAGCACCAAAACTGATAAATTGGAATATTTAAGGGAAATTCTTAGTCCTTCAACATCCTTCCTATGCTTTTGGTATAATAGAGTTAAGCATATTATCATTTGAAAGAGAACGAGGATAAAAAATGGATAAATACTTAAGGCGATCCTATCAGAGAATGAATCAAATGTCTTTTGGAGGACAGGCTTTGGCTTGGTTCATTTCAATCAAATTATCAGATTTTGTTTTAAAAAAGTTTGAAAATATTGTCGCCCCTTTTTTTAATTTAATCCTAGGGTTTATATTATCAGTGCTTTTTCTGACTGTCGGAATATTGCTTCTTGACTCTATTGAAAAAAATAAATAAGCGCTTTGTCCTTCGTCACGTCTTTTCCAAAATATAAAAACACGTCTATTCCTAGAGGTGTTTTTATATTTTGGAAAAGAAATCTATGGATTAATGTTTTCATTGACTTTATTCTCCCTTAGGGCTCAGTTTTCTTTACTGACTCAATAAAATCTTTCCTATAATGATAATAAATTGATAAAATATGAATAACGAAGATAAAGTAACCGTGGGAGGAAGAGAAAAGAATGGCAGAAGCAAAATTTGAAGCTGCTTTGATCAAAAAACTAGAAGCAGAAGGATGGACCTATCGTAAAGATTTATCTTATGTCCCTATTAAGGTTTTAGAAGGGCACTGGCGTGAGGTGCTTAATGAAAATAATGCTTATAAATTAAATGGCAAGCCTTTGTCTGATGTTGAATTTGGCTTAGTGATGCAAGAAGTTCAAAGGATCAAAACGCCTTATGATGCGCAACTCCTATTAGTAGGGGCAGGGGGTGTCGGCTCTATTCCTATAACACGAGATGACGGCTCCAACTTAGAAGTAGAGATTTTTTACGAAGATGATGTGGCTGGTGGTCGCTCACGCTATGAGGTGGTCAGCCAAGTGATTTTTGATGAGCTTCCTCATGGACTAGCGAGCAAAAGAATTATTGATTTAGCCTTGCTTATCAACGGAATCCCAGTAGCGCATATTGAAGAAAAAGATGAACACTTACAAAACCAATGGGGCGCTTTTGAGCAATTAAAAGGGTATCACGCAGAAGGGATATATGAGGGCTTATTTGCTTTTGTTCAAGTTCAATTTATCTTGAGTCAACACTCTGCCAACTATTTTGCCCGTCCTAATCGTCTTGAAAATTATAACAAAACTTTTGTCTTTGGTTGGCGAGATGAGCAACAGAAAGATATCACTGATGCGTTTGTCTTTGCCCATCAAGTGTTAGGAATCCCTGCACTTCATCGACTAGTGACCGTGAACATGATTCCAGATGCTTCCAATAGTAATTTGATGGTGATGAGAAGTTATCAAATTCAAGCCACAAGAGCGATTTTACAGCGTATGAAAGAAATGGAACATAACGACTACATTCAAAAGGAAGGGGGCTATATCTGGCATACCACTGGATCGGGTAAAACGGTGACTTCTTTTAAAGTAGCCCAGCTACTAGCAGCTGCTCCTAAAGTAAAAAATGTTTTATTTATTGTTGACCGTGTGGACTTAGTGGATCAAACGCTAGAAAACTTTAAAGACTTTGCTTACATTCAATTTAAAAATAGAATTAAAAAAGTAAATGGTAGGGAGTTAAAACGAGAGTTGAGCCATAAAGGCGCTTCACAGATTTTATTAATTTCTGTCCAAGGTTTAACAAAAGCCGTTAAAAATGGGCTAAAAAATACCGATCGAAACGTTATTATTATGGATGAAGCACATCGAAGTGCCAATGGAGAATCGGTTCAGCTTATTAAAGGTGCCTTTCAAAAAACGACATGGTTTGGGTTTACGGGAACCCCTAATTTTTATAGTGATGAGATTAATGATGTTCAAACCACTCGAGACATTTCAACCCATGATATTTTTGGGAAGAGACTCCATACTTATACCATCAAGGATGCGATTGGAGACGGAAACGTGTTAGGGTTTGATATCACTTACTTTAATCCCACGATTGAAATTGAAGCACTTGACGAAAAATATTCCGAAAAAGATTATGAAAAAGAAGTTTATCAAAGTCATGTTTATCGAGAACAAGTGGTCCAAGACATCTTAAACCACTGGGACAAAACGTCAAGTGGGGCTTTGAACGCTGGCAAACGAGAAAAGAATGTTTTTCAGGCGATGTTAGCTGTTTCAGGAAAGCAAGCCGTGGTTCATTACTACAATCTTTTTAAAGAAAAAGCCCCTCATTTGAGGGTAGCAATGACTTTTTCTCGAGATGAATCTAATCAACCTGGAACAAAAGAACAGAATGAAGCCTTAAAAAAAGCGATCAAAGAATACAGTAGTTGCTTCAATGTCCCTAGTCTTTTAAATGCTCAAGATCCGGCACGGGCCTACATGATTGATATTACTAAACGGCTCGCTCGTAAAAAACCATATAACCAAGGAAAAGATGAGGACCGATTAGATCTAGTGATTGTCTCGGACCAACTGCTGACAGGATTTGACTCAAAATATATTAATACGATTTATATGGATAAACAGTTGAGAGAAGGGATGTTAATCCAAGCGATGTCCCGGACCAATCGAACGTTTCACTTGAACAGTAAACCTCACGGAAAAGTTCGGTTCTATCGTCAAGGCGAACAAATGAAGTCTTTTGTAGAAAATGCCCTTCGGATTTATACACGAGGGGGGAATGATACGCTTCAGGAAGCAGATGAGGACTCCAAAAATGAAGATATCCAATCCTTAGAAGACGAGCATATCCTGGCAGAACCCCAAAGTCATCAAATCCAAAAATTAACACCCGCTGTTCAAGAACTGAAAACCTTTGCGGGAGAAGATTTTAGTCAAATTCCTCGTGGTGAGAAAGATTTAAAACAATTTGTAAGGCTAGGGCTAGAAACACAAAATAAGATTCAACAATTGGTTCAACAAGGCTATGAATTAGGGAGCGAAATTGATCTATTAGATGCTCAAGGAGAAGCTACTGGTGAAAAAGTTCGACTTGATATTTCTAATTTTGAGGAGTTTGGGGCTTTGCAAGCAAGACTTAATGATGCTAGAGAAAAATTGCCCGAAGAGGAGCGTCCAGACCTCACAGAAATTAGAGTGGGCTTAGCTTTATATGACCATGAAATTATTGACTACGATTGGCTGGTTGATCTCTTAAACCTCTTCATGGATCAGAAAACTCCTGAAAACAAAGCATCAATTGAAAAACATATTCTCCCATTGGATGAAATGAGCCAACAAGAGATCAAGGATATTATCGTAGATATAGAATCTGGGGAAATTAAGGAACACTTTACGAAAGCAAGCTTGGAAGATCAAAGAAAGCACAAACGCTCGGATCGACAAGAGTTAAAAATCCGTCGATGGGCGGCCAATCAAAAAGTCAATGGCAATCGCATTGTCCAAGCCTTCGATCTTTTCTTACCAGGTCACAGCCTAGTAGACAATTCTCAATTATCAGCGCTTGTTTCAGAAATTGAAGCAGAGGAAAACTTAAGCTTTTTTGGAGCCTCAGAATTTGAGACTGCCTTAATGAGCTTCTTCAATTCACTATAAAAAATTAAAAATACTCGCAAGAAATAAGGAGCGAATAAAATGGCATTATCAAATGAACAAAAAAATAAAATGTGGGCCCTCTTAAATCAAACCCGAGGACAGATTGGTTTAACCGCCTATAAAGACTACATTTTTGGCTTACTATTTTATAAATATTTATCAGAAAAGGCCACACAATGGCTGGGAGAAGTTTTACGAGGCGACACTTGGGAAAATGTTTATGGTCAAGATCCTGTAAGAGCCTTAGACTATATGAAACAAAAGCTCGGTTATGCCATCCAGCCTAAGGAATTTTTTAAAGATTGGGAAGCTGCCATTCATGAAGAACGATTTAACATTCCAATGATTTCAGATACATTTGGCCATTTTAATCAGCAAATTGCTTTTGAAGCGAAAGATGATTTTGAAGGTATCTTTGATGGGATGCGTTTTGATAGTTCTGATTTAGGAAGTAATGCGCAAGCTCGAGCAAGTGTGATGATCTCGATGATTGAGTTACTCTCTGCCCCTGAGTTTGATCTCTCTACAGGAGGGGACACCGTTTCAGATATCTATGAATACTTGTTAGAAAAGTTTGCGACCGTATTGGCCTCAGACATGGGACAATACTATACTCCCAAAGAAATTTCAGAGGTCATGGCTCGTATTTTGACTTTTGGTAAAGCCGACGAAGACAATTTCTCTATTTATGATCCAGCGGTCGGTTCAGCTTCTCTCTTAATTACTACCGCCAGTCATATGAAACATTCGAATCAAAGGGGAGCGATTAAATACTTTGGTCAAGAAAAAGATGCCACCCCTTACCGATTGGCTCGAATGAATTTAATGATGCATAACATTGAATACAATGATATTCAGATCCATCATGCGGACACATTGGAGAGCGATTGGCCCGATGGAGTCATTGAGGGGAAAGATACGCCTCGAATGTTTGACGCAGTGATGGCCAATCCTCCTTATTCTGCCCATTGGAATAATAAGGATCGGGAAGATGACCCACGTTTTCGTGAATATGGCATTGCGCCAAAAACCAAAGCGGACTATTCTTTCTTGTTGCATTGTTTGTACCATACCAAAGAGAGTGGCCGCGTGGCCATTATCCTCCCACACGGGGTCTTGTTTAGAGGCGCTGCGGAAGGACGGATTCGAAAAGCTTTGATTGATAAACATCAAATTGAAGCGGTGATTGGTTTTCCAGATAAACTCTTTTTGAACACAGGCATTCCTGTTTGTGTCTTAATTCTTAAAAAGAATCGAGCAAATTCGGATATTCTTTTTGTGGATGCCAGTCAAGGCTTTGAAAAGATGAAGAATCAAAAGCAATTGCGCCCAGAAGATATTGACAAGATCACTGAAACAGTCATTCATCGCAAGGAGGTTGATAAATATAGCCACTTAGCAACGCTTGAGGAAGTCATTGAGAATGATTACAACTTAAATATTCCGCGTTATGTGGATACCTTTGAAGAGGAAGAACCGATTGACTTAGCGGATATTCAAGGTCAAATAGATAAAGTAGACGCAGAGATTGCGAAAGCTAACCAAACCTTAGCAAACTACTTTAAGGAACTGGGAGTGTTGAAATGAAGGAAAGATTAAAGGCTCCAGAATTACGGTTTCCGGGATTTGTGGATGACTGGGAAGAATATAAACTAGGTGATTTACTCAAATATGAGCAACCAACAAAGTATATTGTTAAGTCAACAGCTTATGATGATGACTTTGAAACGCCAGTTTTAACGGCTGGACAAAGTTTCGTTCTTGGGTATACTAATGAAACAGACGGTATTAAATACGCAAGTAGTGAAGCACCAGTTATCATTTTTGACGACTTTACGACAGGATCACATTATGTTGATTTTCCTTTTAAGGTCAAGAGTTCTGCTATGAAATTATTGAGATTAAAGACAGATAACGAGGATTTCTCTTTCATTTATAACACTTTGAAAAATATCAATTATGTTCCTCAAAGCCATGAACGTCATTGGATTTCAAAATTTTCAGAGTTCAAAGTTTCAGTCCCAACAATTGACGAGCAAGTCAAAATTGGAACGTTTTTTAAGAATTTAGATGCTCTAATCACTCTTCAACAACATAAGTTAGATTTGTTGAAAGAACAGAAAAAAGGATACTTACAAAAAATGTTCCCTAAAAATGGGGCTAAAGTTCCTGAATTGCGATTTGCGGGGTTTGCTGACGATTGGGAACAGTGTAAGTTAAGTGATATAACAAAAAGAGTCATTCGTAAAAATAAAAACTTAGAATCCACATTGCCTCTAACTATTTCAGCCCAAGAGGGATTGATAGATCAAAATGAGTTTTTCAATAAAACGATTGCTAGTAGAGATGTTAGCGGATATTATCTTATTAAAAACGGAGAATTTGCTTATAACAAATCCTATTCAAACGGTTATCCATGGGGAGCTGTGAAACGGTTGAATCGTTATAATATGGGAGTATTATCCACTTTGTATATTGTATTCAAACCTACGAACATAGATTCTGATTTTTTAGAGAAATATTATGATACCACCTATTGGCATAAGGAGATTTCAAAGCATGCTGCTGAAGGTGCAAGAAATCATGGGCTACTAAATATCGCAGCAACTGATTTTTTTAAAACTGAACTAGTAATATCTAAAAGTTTAGAAGAGCAACAAAAAATCGGCTCATTCTTCCAACAATTAGACAACACTATCACTCTTCACCAACTTAAGTTAGATTTACTGAAAGAACAGAAAAAAGGTTTCTTGCAAAAAATGTTTGCATAACATGGTGTGAGTTTCTTATTTGAAATAAGAGAAAGAAGGTTAAATATGACAAAAATAGGTTTTCTTTTTGGAGCTGGGGCTGAAATTTCTTACGGGATGCCATCCGGTGGTAAATTTGCGTTAGATATCTTTAGACATTCAACTGAAACAAGTAAAAATACTTTAAAACACATGCGCTCAAAAATAGATACATCTTCGGCATATGCAACAAATTGGTTGCCTGAAGACTTTGAATCGAAAAGTATTTCTTCATTTGGTCAACGGGTTTTTGATTCAATAATAAAAAGTACAATTGGAAATAATAGAAGTGCAATAATCAGGAAATTAGGTGATTTTGATCACCTAGCAGAATCTGCAATAAGTAAAGTCTATGATGATGTTAATCACTATATTAATACTGTAGAAACTGATCTTGATAAAAATTATTCCGATATAAATATTTCCCAAAAATTATCCTATAACGAGATATTTGATGAGGGAGATACTCTTTTTAGAAGTCGGTCCTTTTCTATTCTACTTACTTACTACGAAAAATACGCATTTTGTAATGAAGATGAAAAATTGTTATTTAAGAATATAATAGTCTCTATATTTCAATTGCAGTTAGGCGCATTGAGTGAGAATGTATCCAGAAAGATTGAAGAATCTTTATTTAGTAAAAACAGATTAAATTTAGATTTTTTTGATGATTTAGGTGGAATTATAAATGTTAACTATGATATGGCTGGAATTAGCGGGCTAAAGATTTTAGCTGAAAAAGATTTTGCTTCAATAAAACATCCTATAGTTAAATTAGCCTATGCTATATTGGAGAACATTTATTCAGATATTTTAGATTATAAATCGTTAATTGACTCTAATTGGCACTATTTATATAATCCAAAAAACGAGTGGGCTAAGTTTTCTAAAATTGTAGTTTTTCTATACACTGTACACGATTATATACTTAAACAAACTGATGGTTTGGACGAAAATAACGACGGATATTATAATGATATAAAAAAAATACAAGAAGATGATAATTTTGAAATAACTACTATAGGGACTACAAATTATAGTCCTTTCATTTCAAAAATTATTAACCACGATATCAAGTTTTTAAATGGTGGAACAAGTATTTATTATGATCCATATCTAAATTCTATTGTTGAAAATGATGATGAAAGCAACCATTTTATTGTACCGTTATTGTTTACTCAAAGTGGAACAAAGCCTATGACTTCAATAGATATGTCTGAGAAATATGTTGATTTTTATCATGAACTTCTTGAATCTGATGTAGTAGTAGTTATAGGATTTGGGTTTAATTCAGACGATGAACATATTAATGGTATATTCAGACAATTAATCAATAAACATGATAAAACAATATACATCGTGGATACTGATACTAATACAGAAATTCATAAGAAAAACAAAATACAAAAAAAACTTAAGATAGAACGAGCTACTAACATTAATTTTATTACTATAAATCCAGACAATAGAAAATCAGATGATGGTGAAATGTGGTATAAAAAAATATAATCAATGTTTTCTTAAACTCATTATACAAAGAGGGTCTATAATTATATAATAGCCCCTTAGAAATACAATAAAAACAGCCCCTATTATCTAACACTTAGATAATAGGGGCTGTTTTTTTATTTTTTATCAATATAACCCGTCCAAGGAATATACAAAAAGAACTGAAGAAATGGAATGCTTTTCGGATTTTCAGTACAGACCGAAAACCCGAAGAGAGTGCCTTCTTTTCGGGTTTTCTTATATAATCCTCGGATGGCTTCCATGCCTTTAATCGTGGGTGAGGCAGTGCGTAAACTTCGATAGAATTTATTGCGTCTCTTTACTGGACGATGGTCTTGTTCTATTAAATTGTTAAGATACTTCACGTTTTTAAGCACTATTATACCATATAAATAAAAAAAACAGCCCCTGTTGTCTAAGGATTAGATAACAGGGGCTGTTTTAATAAGTTTTCACAGGGGCGATTATATAATTATAGTCCTTATCTCTGATCGAATTTATTTAAATTCATATTTAATGTTTATATCGGGATCTATACTTTTAAACATCGTATCATAAAAGTTTTTTGCTGATTCTCTAATAAGATCTTTGTACTGATTTAAATATTTTTTTTGAGATTCATTAGATAATTTATTAACTGTTAACGCCCCTGTATCAATATCTTCAGTACCTATACTGAGTAATTCCCCTTCTTTATCATATAGCTTATAAGGATTTTTTCTTGACAAGGCGACCCCTATAACTTCAAATTCTGGGATTGTTATTGTATAGTTTTTAGAATCTTCTTTATGAATGGATATTGGTTTTTTAATTCCTAATTTTGCATCATAATTTAAAATAATGATTGCTTTTTTTTCAGTATACGGAACACCAATTTTTGTCCAAGGTATTTTTAAGTTATTTGCCTCTGTTTCTATATCTGTTATTCCTGCATTTAAAAATACTTGTTCATCTACCTTAGTCAAGTATCTTACCATGGAATATGATCTTTTTTCAGAACCTAATAAAGAATTCCCTGAAGTGAATCCTTTTATGTATGCTCCAATGATTATAATTAATACAACTAAAAAAAACCAAAGTGGAATTTTATATTTTAAAAATTTTTTTAAAAAAATCAATGCATTTGTCCTCAATTACTTCTTTTGGTTCTGTTGCAAAGTTTTAAATCTACTATCAAATAAGGTAGAATAATAGAAAAAGATAGCAGGAGGAATGACGATGAATCATTTTAAAGGAAAGCAATTTCAGCAGGATGTGATTATTGTAGCCGTGGGCTACTATCTTCGTTATAACCTTAGCTATCGTGAAGTTCAAGAAATCTTATATGATCGTGGCATTAACGTTTCTCATACGACGATTTATCGTTGGGTGCAAGAATATGGCAAACTACTCTATCAAATTTGGAAAAAGAAAAATAAAAAATCCTTTTATTCATGGAAAATGGATGAAACGTACATCAAAATTAAAGGAAAATGGCATTATTTGTATCGAGCCATCGATGCAGATGGTTTAACCTTGGATATTTGGTTACGTAAAAAACGGGACACACAAGCAGCCTATGCTTTTCTTAAGCGGTTAGTGAAGCAGTTTGATGAACCGAAGGTTGTAGTCACAGATAAAGCCCCCTCTATTACAAGTGCCTTTAAGAAACTAAAAGAATACGGCTTTTATCAAGGGACAGAACATCGTACCATTAAATACCTGAATAATTTGATTGAACAAGACCATCGTCCAGTAAAGAGACGCAATAAATTCTATCAAAGTTTACGCACTGCCTCTACCACGATTAAAGGCATGGAAGCCATTCGAGGATTATATAAGAAAACCCGAAAAGAAGGCACTCTCTTCAGGTTTTCGGTCTGTACTGAAATCAAGGTAATATTGGGAATTCCAGCTTAAATCATAGATACCGTAAGGGATTTTATTCTTTATCTAAAACTTTGCAACAGAACCCATCTAAGTATAAATTTTATACTCAGAGCATGTAGGAGCTACCTACAAATAATAATATAAGGATTTTTTTTATGAATTTAATTTTAACCATTCTCTCTGCTTTAGGGTCTTTTATAGTAACCAATATCGATGACATTTTTGTCTTGATGTTGCTGTTCTCTCAGGCAAGTTCACAAGCTAAAGCAAGTAATGGACGAACGGTGAAGGGAAATCGTATTTATCCTAAAGATATAGTCATTGGTCAATATCTTGGTTTTGCACTTTTAGTTTTAATCGGTCTTTTAGCTACATTTGGAGTAACACTCATTCCTGATCAATGGGTGGGTTTATTAGGACTAATCCCGATCTATTTAGGAGTTAAACTGTTTATAAAGGGTGAAGATGAAGATGAAGGTTCTATTCTTTCTAGTTTAAATAAATTTAATAAGTTCTATTTAAGTGTAGCATTTATCACATTTGCCAATGGTGGAGACAATATTGGAATTTATGTTCCATTCTTTTCTACTTTAAATAACAACCAACTGGTCATTACAGTTGTTACTTTCTTTATAATGGTTGCGGTTTGGTGTTTAATCGGCTATCGTCTAGCAAGATTTAGATATGTTTCTGAAACACTTGAGAAATACGGCCGATGGGTTATTCCAATTGTGTTTATAGGATTAGGATTTTATATCATGGCAGAAAATAATATATTTTCTAACCTGTGGTCTGACTTCGTAAATTTAAATTCCTAATTAACCGTAATAGTTCAAAAATTTTATTGTTATATCCCCTTTCCTTTTAAAGGTTCTGTTGCAAAGTTTTCTGATAAGTCTATTTTAGTGTAAAATGAATAAAA
>OLPH01002120.1_pt1 | contig 17191 bp, 20 predicted proteins | sample 1672951 | NCBI WGS metagenome assembly OLPH01 (sample SAMEA3136740, study PRJEB25190) | human gut metagenome | reverse complement strand
GGGCTCGTAAACGGCCGTGACAATGTAATCATCCGTCATGCTTTCGGTGCGGCTGCGGTTCGGCTCTTTTTCAGGCGGGACTTCACGCGGGGTGAAAAATTCATCGGTCACGTTTAAATTCCACAGGCGGCGGAGCTTATAGAGGCGGAAATCCTCGCGTGCGGGGCAAAAGCCGAAAACGTACCAGTCCCCCCAGCGGAACACGACGCGATAGGGCTCGACAAGCTTATCCGCCTCCCCTTTGGCGTAATAATAGTGAAACACGATGCGGCGCGTCTCTTTTACGGCGCGGCGGATCGTCTCGATCTTCTCCGCCAAGTCGTTTTTGTAGAACGACGCGAGATCGATCTCCATGTCCCGCGGTATATCGGTATCTGCGCCGAGCTTTGCGGCGAGCAGGTCGGATGCAGGGGCTTTGGAAACGCTGTCGAGCGAGCGCAGCCCTGTGAGGACGGCGGAAAGCTCCTGCCGCGTGAGCACGGCGGCATCGAGCGAAAAGCCTTCCATGATGGAAATACCGCCGCCCGCGCCCTGTTTGGTAAGGAGCGGGATGCCGGCTTTGCAGATGTCTTCGATATCACGGTTGATGGTGCGGCGCGACACGCCGAATTTTTCCGCGAGATACGGCGCGGTAACGGTGCCTTTTTGCTGAATGGTCGTAATGATGCCGATGAGGCGGTCGGTTTTCAAATTGAAGCCCCCTTTTATCCACATAATAGCACACCTATGTGGAAAACAAAACGAAAAACTTGCAATGCAAACGAAAATGTGGTATAGTACCTTAGAAATCAACAGGAACACGCCGTCTGCCACCGGGTAGGCGGAAGAACGTGCCCACAGAAAACCGATAGGTCTGCGCTTTTAAAGTGCTCAGCAGGTTTTCTGCGGGCACGTTTTGTTTTGGAGGGACTATGCGCAAATATCTTCGTTTTGTTTCCCAGAGCGTTTTGGGCATGCTGGGGCTTTCCGTCTACATTTTGGCGGACACATTTTTCATTGCAAATTACATCGGTGCGGACGGGTTGGCGTCTTTAAACCTCGCGCTGCCGATCTACGGTATCATCAACGGCACGGGGCTGCTCATCGGCATTGGCGGCGGTGTGCGGTACACGCTGCGGCACACGCGCGGCGACGAAAACGCAGACAGCGTATTTACGGCAAGCTTACTGATGGGCGCTGTTTTGTCGTTCATTTATGTGCTGTGCGGCGTGTTCGAGGCGGAGCATCTGGCAAGATTGCTTGGCGCTTCCGGCACGGTTTTACAGCCGACAACCGTCTATTTGAAGGTTTGCTGCCTGTTTTCGCCGTTTTTTATTTTGAATAACATCTTAACGGCGTTCACGCGCAACGACGATGCGCCCGGGCGCGCGATGGCGGCGATGCTGACGGGCTCTTTTGCGAATATTGTGATGGATTGGTACATGGTGTGCGTCTTGAACGCCGGTATGCTGGGTGCGGTGCTTGCGACCGGCATGTCGCCGATTTTCGGCGTAGCGATCTGCCTGACGCGAAAGCGCGGGTATCACATCGGGAAGCACCGCATTTTTGAGGAAATTCCGAAAATTTCTGCGGCGGGTTTTTCCGCGTTCATCGGAGAGTTTTCTTCGACGGTCGTTATTTTGATATTTAACTATCTGCTATTATCACTTGCGGGCAGCACGGGCGTTGCGGCTTACGGCATCATTGCAAACGTGGCACTTGTGGCAACGGCGGTGTTGACCGGCGCGGCGCAAGGCGTGCAGCCGCTGATCAGCATTGCGTTTGCGGAACAGGACCGCAGAATGCTTACAACGCAGACGCGGCGCGGCGTTGTGACGGCGGTTTTACTGGGCGCGCTGTTTACCGTGGGCACTTTGCTCTTTCCGCAGCAGGTGACGGCGGTATTCAGCAAGGGCAGCGCGGAGCTGACGGCGCTTGCCGTGCCGGGCCTGATGCTGTACTTCTTAAACTATCTTGTGAGCGGCGTGAATCTGCTGCTTATCGCGCGGTTTGCGGCGGCGGAGCGCAGCCGGGACGCGGCTGTTTTATCTCTTTTGCGCGGCGTGATCTTAGTTGTGCCGTGTGCGGTGGTGCTTGCAAATATATTCGGGCTGACGGGCTTGTGGCTTGCCGTGCCGACGGCGGAGGTGCTTTCTCTGCTTTGCGGGCTTTATCTTTTATACCGCGAAAAGAAAAGCGAAAAAACAGCTTTGCAGGCGGCATAAAACGCGGTATAATCTTTTAAAAGACGACGATTTGGGACAAAAGGAGACCGACATGCACATTCCAAAAAGCGACACGCAGCACACCGAAATTCTGACATTTGAAGAAGCGCAGAAGCACCGCGAAGAAAGCGCCGTTTACGACCGCGAAAAATGGCTTTATATCCCGGATTTTTACTCCGAATACCGTTACATACTGGGTACCTCCGGCAAAAAGCCGCTCATTACCATCGGCATCAACCCCTCGACGGCGGAGCCGGATAACCTCGACAACACACTGAAATCCGTAGAGCGCATTGCGCTTTTTAACGGGTTTGACTCGTTTATCATGTTCAACGTCTACGCGCAGCGTGCGACGAACCCCGACCACATGGATAAGGCGTTTAACCGTGCGCTGCACGAGGAAAACATGAACGCGTTTCGCTGGGTGCTTTCGCGCAGCGGCGAAGAGCCCGGCATTTGGGCGGCATGGGGCACGATTGTGGAAAAGCGCGATTATCTCAAAACCTGCCTTGCGGACATGACGGCCATCGGCGACGCATTCCATGCAAAGTGGTATCAGGCAGGCAAGCCCTCTAAAAAGGGACACCCGCACCACCCGCTGTATCTGCGAAAGGACTCGAAATTGGAGGACTTTGACATGGCGGCATATTTGAAGGCGCTTTAAAAAAACTTGAAAATTTAATTTTGACTATAAAAAACGCTCCTCACGGTTCGTAGATCAGGTGGAAGCCGAAAACGGCAAGCCTAAACGAACTTTGAAGGAGCATTTTTTATGAAAACTTTTATCCCGCACGTGTATGCACCGGAGAATACAAAGCATTTATCGACGGCGAAATCTCCGCAGCAGATGTTCGGCGCGCTGATTAAAACCTGGTTTGCGAAGCGCGAGGGCATCGATCCGGGTGAGATCTGCAGTGTTTCCGTTATGCCGTGTACGGCAAAGAAATTTGAGTGTACCCGTCCGGAAATGAAGGACAGCGGCAAGAAATCTATTATCCCGAAGACGGTGGTCTCTGCGCCCGAAAAGGACACCGTGGGCGACCTCATCGAGCAACTGCACAAGGAACCTGAGGCGATCCCGGAAGAGAAGCCCGAGGAAAAAACAGAACAGCCGGAAAAGACCGAGGGCAAAAAATCCATCATTCCAAAAACGGTCGTTTCCGCTGCGAAAAGCGAGCTTGACCGCGTTTATGACCTGCTGACAAGCGGCGAAGACCTGCAGATGAACCCGGACGGCACGCTGAGCCCCGCCTCTGCCCCGAAAAAGCGCGCAAAGCCCGTGCCGGGCAGCGAGCCGAAAGCGCCGGTGAAGACGAAAAAGGAGATCATTCCGCACACGGTGGTCTCCGCGCCCGAAAAGGACACCGTGGGTGACCTTATCGAGCAGCTGCACAAGGAGCCTGAGCCGCTTCCGGAAGAACAGCCCGAGGAAAAGGCAGAAACGCCGGAGAAGACCGACGGCAAGAAATCCATTATTCCGAAGACGATCGTTTCCGCGCCCGTGCAGCAGTGGTACAAGACGAACAAGGCGCTTTATAACGCGGAGGTCGCCGCCATGCGCAAGGAATTCAACGACCCGAACATGCAGCCGCATTTTATGTCGGACGGCCGCATGTACTGGCTTGTGAAGACCCGCCCCAACCTCGGCCGCGGCTTTAACACCATGACATATACAATGAAGCTCGTCTACGACCCCGACCACCCGAAGGTGCGCTATTCTTCCTCCGTGAAGCCGTATCTTGTTTCGCCGACGCTCGGCGAATTGCAGAAAATCGTCAACATGCTGCCGCACATTCCGCTGGATGCGGACGGCAAAAAACTCATCCCGCACACGCTGACGGACAACCGCGGCGAGCGCTATATTTGCTCCAGCGACGTGGCGGACGTACATGCGGAGGACACCTGCACCACGAGCGCCGTGACCTCCTTCCGCTTTGCCTACCGCTGGCTGATGGTGTTTGAGCTTGCCATCCGCAAGCCGGAAGCATGGAAGGATTTTCAGGCGCATGGGAAGATTTGACGGAGGCTTTTTTATGAAACTCTTTTCGACCCCGCCGGTGCTTTCCGGCAAGAAAAACAAGAAGCGCAAAAAGCTTTTGAAGGCGCAGCGCAAGGCGTTAAAGCGCGCCGACCACCCGTTTGAGTCCGACAAAGCTGCCGACTGCCGCGGCGTAGTGCTTTCAAACCGCGCGTATCTCTCTGTTCTGAGCGAGGTGTATTCCCGCGATCCGTTGGAGACGGGCGGCATTTTCTTCGGCAACGTGAAAAACGGCGTGTGGTATGTGGCGGAAGCGAGTGACCCCGGCGTTTACACACTGCACTCGCGCGCCCACCACGAGATGGACAACAACTACCACAACCACATTTACCCGGTGCTTTCGCGCTTATATCAGCACAGGCTGTGCCTTTTGGGGCTTTGGCACCGCCACCCCGGCTCGCTCGACACGTTTTCAAGCGACGACGACCGCACAAATCACAGCTTTGCCGAGGTCATCGGAAACGGTGCGGTTTCGATGCTCGTCAATCTCGACCCCACTGCGCGCCTGACATGCTATTACCTCAGTAAAAACAGCGAATATCGCACCGTGCCGGTCATGGTCGGCGACAAATACTTTGCAGGTACCGGCTTTTTGGAGCTGACAACACCCGAGGCGCTTTTAAAGAACAAAGACCGCCTGCAAGCTGAAATTTTTGACCCCGAGGAGGCTTAACTGTGGAAAAAATCATCATCACACGCCGTGAGCTTATCAGACAAATTCCGGCTGACCTATCCGAACACGACAGAACTGTGTCACTTTTAAACGCACTTTTCGAGCGCCTGCCGGAAAACACGGAAAAAGAGGACGTTGACTTACAGTCCGGCGACTTTGACGAGGCGTTTCGTTTGCTAAACGCGTTTGACCCGCGCACGTACGGCACCGTGCAGCTCGGCGAGAGCCTGCGCGAGGAGCAGACGGATACGGCAAAGGAACACGTTGGCGTGCTGGGGCTTTCCGACACGGCTTTGCCCGGCAATGATTATGTAGGTGAAGTGACCGGCGCGGGCAGCGCAGACACCGGCTACTACTACCTTTTGGCTACCGATGAGACCTATGCCGATATGTTCAAAAATCCCGACCACACCACCCGCGGTTTGATCGTATCGGGTACTGCATACACGGCACTTTTGAGTGAAAACGTGGTGCTGACGGGCTACGATTACTTTGGCACCTATAAGGACGGCGGCTGGCTTTTCAACCGTTGCGACGAAGCGAAAAGCACGCTGACGGTGGACAGCTTTACGCTCATCCACGACCTTTTCAGTCGCAACACGGGTCTGTTTGAATCTGCCGAGATGCTGAAAAAGTTCGCCGTCATCATCGGCTGCGGCTCTGTGGGCGCACGCGCCGCTTTGGAACTGGCCCGCGCCGGTGTGGGCAGATTTCTGCTCATCGACGACGACATTTTAAAGCCGCACAACATCTGCCGCCACACGCACGGTATGCGCGACCTCGGCCGCTTTAAGGCTGACCTTCTGCGCAAGGATATTCTGAACATTGACCCCGCAGCCGAAGTGACGGCTTTCCGCGGCAAGCTGGAAAACGCGCCGCTTTCTCTCTTTGAAAATCTCGGCAAGAACGGCATTGTCTTTGCGACGGCAGATGACAGAAGCGCGAATGCGCTTGCAAATGCGCTCTCCAACACACTCGGCGTGCCGTTTATTGCCGTAGGCTGCTGGGCGCGCGCCCATGCGGGCGAGGTGTTCTACCATATCCCAAACCGCGGCATGAAAACCTACGGCGAGACCTTCTCCGCGCTTTTAAAGGATGCCCCGGCGCGCGACACGCACGGCGATTATTTTGGCGAAGCAGAGGCCCGTGAACGCTTCCATTTTGAGCCAGGCACCTCTACGGACATCGGCTTTGTGACGCTGGTCGGCGTGAAATTCGCGCTTGACCTTTTGAACCTTGAAAGCGAAGTCTATACCCCGCGTGTTTTGAACGACTATACGCCGTACACGCTCATCTGCAACACAAACCGCCCGGAGATTGGCGGTGAAAACGCGAAGATCTTCCCGTACCCGCTGTACATCAGCCGCTCCATTCGCCCGGCGGGTGAAGCATGACGGACACGGACGCGCTCACGGCTTACCTGCGGCAGCTTGAGCGCATAAAGGACGACTGGGACGACCGCAAATACGCGGAAATCGAAAGAGACTGTCTTTTACCGCTTTGGCAGCTCTGCCGCCGTATGCAGGAGACCGAGCAGGACATTTACGCGTTCATCTTCGGCACAGAGCACGAACTTGCACACATAGACACCGACATTCATTCTTGAAAGAAGGCATCGTTATGGCAAACGGAAGCGTTGTGGTACACGACATTGATTCCCTTGAAAAATTCGGCATGGAGCTTGCGGCGCGCAGCGCGGAGCTGGAATCGCTTTATAATGCGCTTACGGTGAGCTGCGCGGCACAGGAAACAAACTGGCATGACCCGCAGTACGACCTCTTGCACGAGCGCGTAGAGCTGTACGCCGGTGAAGCCCGCGCACAGCTGCTTGCGCTGAACGACGCGGTGCAGTATATTTCCGTGCTGGCCGCAAAGCTGCGCGCTTTGTGATATGAGCGACGTAAACGTATTGCTCTGCGCGGTGGACAGCGCTATGAATACGCTTGCGGCCTTTGACCGCGACCGCGCCGATGTGACCGCCCGCGTTTCGTTCGCGCTGGGCTCCGTGTTGGCACGCGTGGCGCTGGAAACCGAGCAGTGCCGCCGTGCGCTTGCAGACGCAGAAGCTACTTTTTATACGGACGAAGAAACCGGCAATACGGCAGAAAACCCGGAGGCCGCCCGCCTGCGCGCCAGACTGGACGCCTTGGAGGCCCTGAATGAGCGCTGCATTTTAGCCGGCGGTGCACTTTCCGCCGCATGGGCACAGGAAAGCCGTCAATCCGAAACGCACGTAAGCGATGCTCTGCACCGCTGCGGCGTTTATCTGAAAAAGCTGAACCGCATTGCACTTTCACCCGACCCCGGCAGCATAACGGTTTCAAGCCGCGGTAACACGCCTGTTTTCGTCTGCATTGTGGACAGCACACTGTACCCCGAAATTGCCGAGCACATCCGCGTGGCGCAGGACATCGGCTTTCCGGATATACTGACGCTGGACCGCAGCGGCGCGGCAGCGCGCAGAAAGCCCTCCCTTGCGCCGATCAAGGCGAGCCGCATCTGGGACCGCGACGAATACCCCTGTGCGTGCTTTAAAGAGGGCGGCGCAGGTGCGCACGTGATGTACGTTGCGGGCACGGATAACCGCGGCGCAGGCTCTTACATGGGCTGGCAGATGCGCGGCCTGCCCGACGGCGCAAAAGTGCGCGTGCGCGTGATATAAGGAGAAAACTATGACCCAGAACACTAAGATTTTCACAGACCTTTTAAGAGAAAGCCGCGCATTTCTTACCATTTCGGCGGCGGAATACGGCGCGGGCCATAACGCCGCAGAAGTGTTTCGCATTCTGCCGGATTCCATGCTCGGCGTCCTTGTTTGCCACTGCGAAACGGTCTCCTGTGCGGGCGGCCTGCTGCACCTTTACGGCGGCGGGCAGCTTTTCGCCCGCAACACAAAAGACAACAAGCTGTTTTCTGAGTTGCTTTTCCTCGGCGACCTTGCAGACGGCGGCCTTTTCGCCATCTCCCGCATCGATACTGCGGTTGCAAAGCGCGGCGAGATGCTGTTTCTCTCCCCGGGCGCGCTGAACTTTGAGCCTATGGGGATTGATACGGCGGAGTTCATCCGCTGGGCGCTCGAAAGCCGCGAAGAGACGCTGAAAGGCGTTTGGCTGACAGGAGAGATTTTATCGCACCGCGCGCTCAAAAAGCACATCACCGCAAAGCTTGACCTTTTAGACCGCCTTGACATGCTGAAAACGGAGGAAGACGCATGAAATTCTTTCCAAAATCCGCAGACGGCTTTCTTTCTGCCATGATGATGGCGGAAAACGCGCTTCTGCGTGATTTTTCACTGAGCTGCCCTGCTTCGCTTTTTGGCGCAGAGCCCATGGAAAGCGCCAAAAAAGCCGTGAAAAGCTGCATGACGCTTTCATCGTTTCCGTGTGCACAAATGCTGAAAACAAACACGCGCTACGTGCACGACTTTGCAAAGCGAACGCTAACCGTGACGGTCAACGCGCGGTACATGAGCACCGGCAAAGAGGTGAACGACCTGCGGTGCGTTGCGGCGGATATTGCGGAAAGCATAAAGCGCAGCCTGCCGGAAAGCACCGACTTCTTTCAGGTGATTGCGGCTTATCAAAGCTGGCTGAAACGCTTTTTCGTCTACAAAAAGACCGGTGCTACGCGCGACCACGCCGCTGTGGGGCTCTTGCAGACGCGGCAGGGCGTGTGACAGGCAATCGCCGCGCTTTCCATGGTGATTTTGCCGCACCTTGGCATTTTGGCGCGGTACGTTTGCGGCGAAGGCTACTCCGGCACGGATTGGGGCCCCCACGCGTGGAACGCGGTATGGGCGCCGAACGGCACATGGCACCAGGTCGATTTCACATTCGTCCTGCACCGCAAAACGACGCCGAACACGTTTACGCTGCAGGACGACCTTTCCTTTCGCGAGCTGCACCGCTGGGACGAAGTAGCGCAAAGCCCCGCGCTGTTTCAAAATGTGCAGGTCCTCGAAAACCGCCTGCAAGCTAAGACCGTTTTGCTGTTCGCGAACAACCCGTTCAAGGCCGAGATCGGCGGCGTCCCGATGCTGTTTGAGGAACCTGTGCTGCAAAACGGCTGCGTGCGCCTTTTGCCGCTCCTCACCCTGCTCGGCGGCGGGTGCGAGCTGCTCGAAGACACGCTGCACATTGTGCTCGGCGGAAAAACGCACCGCATTCCGTGCGGCACGCCGATTTCAAACGGTTTTGTGCCGATAAACGAGGTCTTAGCGCAAAGCGGCTTTTGCACCGCAGAACGGCGCGGCGGGGTGGTTGTGGTGAAGCTTAAACCATGACCGCCTATTTTTTCAGTAATCTTTTTACGTTCATCAAGGTCAAAGCGAGATCTTCTTCGCTTAACTGCTCCAGTGCGTCCAAAAGCTCGCGGTTTACGCGCGGGTTTAGCGCCCCAGTGTTAAAAAACTCGATCGGCGTAATGCCAAAATACTCGCAAATCGCCAAAAACTCCGTCATAGAGGGCAGCGTTTTGCCGGAAGAAATATTGTTGATATACCCGCGGCTGTGCCCCAGATCGTAACTCATTTTGTACTCCGAAACACCCTTTTGCAACCGCAACTGCGTGATGCGTTCACGAATAAATTCTATATCCATACGGACAACTCCTTTCCCGTATAGAATAGAACAAAAAGATTTCCACACATGCGTTTTAAAAATGTTAAAATAGATTGACACGCACTCTTTGAAATGTTATTATAGCTTTGAAAAGGTTGAATTTACATAAAACGACATTTTCAAAACTATATTTGAGAAGAAGGAACGCATCATGAAAAGATTTATCGTGCTGCTCTCGGCCGTTATTTTATGTTTAACCTTGGCCGGGTGCAGCGGAAGCCAGTACAAAAAAGCAACCGAGCTTTATGAGCAGGGAAACTACGCGGAAGCCGGAGAGATTTTCTCAAAGCTCGGCAATTATGAGGACAGCGCAGACAAGGCAAACGAATGCAAGTATCAGGAGGCCTCCGCCTTGCTGCAAAACAGTGACTATGACGCCGCCAAAGAGCTCTTCTCCGCGCTTGGTGATTACGGCGACAGCGCGGACAAAGTGAAATTCTGCGATTATAAAAAGGCAGAAAAATTGCTTGCGGATGATGATTATGATGCGGCAAAAGCAATTTTTAGTGCTCTTGGCAGTTACGAAAACAGCGCAGACCAAGTAAAAGAATGTGATTATGAAAAAGCGGAAGAACTATTTAATCAAGAAAAATACGAAGAAGCGCTTGAAATTTATAAAACTATTTCGGAATATAAAACATCAAAAGAGCGAATCATTACAATAAACAGTAAATTTCTTTACGAAACATATGGAGATATAATCGATTTATTGGATAATGGAGCATGGTTTTTCGATGGTGGTTACAACGGTGATTATGCTATTGTAAACCGCCTTACATTTAACAAAGAAAAAGCCACAGTCACACCAATCACATATGACGGAAACGGCAAAAACGATGGTACAAATCAGCTTTATACCTATATATTAGATGACAAAGAAATCACTTTGATGAAAGAAAGCGCTAAATACAGAACTATTCCTTACATTGTTAAAAACGGCAAAATAGAGTTAGGAAAAGGTGACTATTTCACACCCGAAGAAGTAGATGCCGGTTTGCAAGGATATTGGGATAATCACGAAGTTTCTTTTTTACCGATTGTAGGGCTATACGAAGGTGAAAATATTTATTACTTCAACACTGGCAAATTAACCTACGAAAGTGCAACAAGAACCAATCGGAGATCAAGTAATTACACTTACTTTGGGCCATACACCGGAACCTATACCGTCGATAAACGAGGTCTTACTACAGACCTTGAAAACGGTGCGGACTTTTTATGCGGTTTTAATATAAGTGATAATCAAATTGTTATGACAGACGGCGGAACCCCTTGCAATCCCTGCTCCGGGTTCAAAGGTAAAGACGGTTATTCGTTCCACTAAAAGGAGTTTTTATGCTGCGAAAAATCATTGCGCTGTTTTTAGCACTTGCCGTTTTGCTTTGCGCCTTTGCCGGCTGTGCTTCTAAGCCGGAAGCGGTGTCTTCCGGTGAAGCTTCTGCGATGGTTGAGCCCGCCGAAGAACCTGCCGATATGCTCAGCGGCTCGTGGACACCGCAGGGAGCTGTTTACCGAAACACGGTTATCGACCTCAGCGATAACGAATCTCTTTTCAGTATGTACGGCGGCACAGCGCTTACGTTCAGCGAGGGCAACACTTTCAGCTACTACAACATGTTCATTTATACAGGCACCTACGAGCTGTACAGCGAAAATATTTACCACCTGCAAACCAAAGAAGTCACTTGGCTGAGCGTGGACGAAAACGGCGCATCCGAAAAGCCGATGACAAAGGCAGACAAGCCCGCATATGTCGTCACTGTGCTGGACGAAAACACCATTCGGTTTGATCTTTCCGGGGCGTCAGCCATCGACGACATTTCGCTTATCTTCGTGCGCCTTGACAGCGAAAGCGACTACATACAGGCGAACAAGACACCGCTGACCAGTTCGTCCGAATCGTCCGAAAGCAACGCGGCCCCGGACACCTCCGCGCAAAAACCCGCTTACGTCACCACGGGTGAAAAGAACGCCCTAAAGCGCGCCGGTGAATACCTCGATTACACGCCGTTTTCCTACACCGGGCTCATTGAGCAGCTGGAATATGAAGGCTATACGCGCGACGAAGCCGTTTACGGCGTGGACAAAGTGTATTGACGAAAAGGAACTCCCCGCGATGATGCAGAGAGTTCCTTTTTTACACCAATTTTTCCAGCAGCGCGATTTTCTCCGCGCCGGGTTTGCCAACGCGTTTTTGCACGCGCCGACACTTGACATTTTCTCCCCCTCTGGGGTATAATAAGTTTTATGGGACACGCCCGCTTTTAAAACGGAACACCGAGGTGTAGCGCAGATGGTAGCGCGCTTGGTTTGGGACCAAGATGCCGCAGGTTCGAATCCTGTCACCTCGACCAAACGAAAGGACTTTGCAAATTGCAGAGTCCTTTTTCGCTAAAGCCCGCAGATTTTTTAAATCTGCGGGCTTTGCTTAATCTTTTACAATCGTCAATTTGACGGCGCCTTTTGCAAATTACGCCTCCAAATACCGTTTCAGTGCGTCCATGCGACGCTCGGCTTCCTGACGGCCTTCCGCGTACAGCGCTTTTAATTTCGCCGTGTCCTTTTCCGTGTGCGAAACGTTCACGGGTCCCTGCGGGCGGATAACGAAAATGCGGCCTTCTTTCTCTAAGCGGTCGATCTCCCTTTGCTGGGCGTCGTAGCGCGTCGGAACGGCGTACAGCGCACTCAAAAACTTCGGGAAATGCCGGAAATACTTCGCATACAAATGCAGCATAGAGGGCTTTGTGTAAAGCTTGCGGTAGCCCTGCTGGCGCGTTAAGACCAGCACGATCTTCTCAAAGCCGTCATCGATGGCCTTTTGGTACGGAATCGCCATGGCACAGCCGCCGTCCAGGTACAGCTCGCCGTTCATCTTCACGGCTTTCGAGAGCATCGGCATACTGCTGCTGGCGCGAATAGCCGCCAAAATATCCGAACAAGAACTTTTTTCAAAGTATTCCGCCTCGCCGGTTCTTAGGTTCGTCGCCACGGCGGTAAAATGCTGCGGCGATTTATAAAACGTGTCAAAATCCATCGGCAGAATGCTGTGTGACAAATCGTTAAACAAAAAGTCAAAGTTAAAGATCTCGTGGTGCAAGATGAGATTATTTACACCAAGATATCGCTTGTCGTTCACGTAGTCAATGTTAAGCTTTGCGGAACGCCCCGGCTGGCGGGAAACGTAGTTCACGCCGGTCAAAGAGCCTGCGGACACACCGGTTACATCGGAGAAATATAAGTTGTGCTCCATGAAGACGTCCAAAACGCCGGAGGTAAAGAGCGAGCGCAGAGAGCCGCCCTCCAAAATTAAAGCACCGTTTTGCATTTTTAATTCGTCCATCACGTTTTCCTCCTTGACATATAAAGTGATATGTAAGTCTAAGTTTGCGCTTTTTCTTATTATAGCAAAATGCCCGATGCCTTTCAATGGAAAAAGAAGAAAAAAGCGCGCAAAACGGGGAAAAATCAGAATCGTACTTGCACACTTTTCATTTCTGCGTTAAAATAGGCAGAGCGAAAATAACGGAAAAGAAATGAGGATAAAATTTTGAGAATCCGAAAGAAAAAGTGGGCGCGTCCGGAGCTTGCCGCATGCCCGTTTTATGTGCACGAGCCGAAAACCGCCGCCGGAACATGGGGCGAGCGCTTTAAAAAGCAGCAGCCCATCCATTTAGACCTCGGCTGCGGCAAATGCACGTTTTTGGCAAAGCTTGCGCACCGAGAAAAAGACGTAAATTTCATCGGCATCGACATCAGTGAAGATATTTTGGGCGTCGCCCGCCGCAACATTGAAGCGGAGTTCGGCGAGGAGCCCGTGGAAAACGTAAATCTGCTTTCGTATAACATTGAAAAGCTTGATACGCTTTTTGCGCCCGATGAAAAAGCTGTACGAATTTATGTAAACTTCTGCAACCCGTGGCAGAAAGCCGGCGACCACAAGCGCCGCCTGACCCACACCCGCCAGCTGAACACCTACAAAAAGGTGCTCGCACCCGGCGGCGAGCTGTGGTTCAAAACCGACAACACCGACCTGTACCTTGCAACGCAGCGCTATTTAGCGGAAGCCGGTTTTGAAATTCTCTGCAAAACGGACGATCTGCACAGCGAAAACGCGCCGGGCAACATTCAGTCCGAGCACGAGGTGATGTTCACCGCAGAGGGCATCAAGACAAAAGCCATTATCGCCCGCTGGAACGGCGAGCCGGAAACGCCCGAAAGAGTTTCCACAGAGCAGGCAGAAAAAGTGGAAAATACAGCCGAGTAAATTTACCCTTGCGCTCGGGCCATACGTGGGTTATACGCTCGCCGTATTCGTGCTGCTTGAGGGGTTGCTGTACGGTTTTGGGCTGTGGTGGTTTTCGTATCTCTACATCTGGGCGATTTTGGCCGTCGCCGCTTGGCTGTTTCGTAAAATGGAAAGCCGCCTCGGCTGGGGGCTTCTGTGCGGGTTTTACGGGCTGATTTTCGGCACGCTCACCGCGATACCCGTGCTCATTTTAAGCGGCCCCGCGGCAACGCTGGCGTATATCATCAGCGGCATCTCGTTCGACCTTATCCACGGTGTCTCGAACTTTCTCCTTGCCTTTTTGCTCCTGCCTACCCTCCGCCGCATCTTAGCACGCCTGACGAGATCGCTGAACATGGGCACACTGTATTTTGAATAATTATACGCAAAAAGCACGCAGGTTTTGAAACACTGCGTGCTTTTGCTTTTAAAATCTTGAATTTACGCTCTGGTCAGGTCAAACCGTTTGATGAGGCGCATGGGATAGGTGTAGATCTCCAGCGCGGTAACTTCGGCTTGGGTGAAGACATCATTTTGGAAGACGAGCTCGAGCGCGTCCTGCAGCTCCGTAACGCGCACAACGCTGAGCGTACAGTGGATGACGGGCTTGTCCTCCGAAACGGCGGAGAAGCTGCCGATGCCTTTGCAGAACGACTCGTATTTTTCGTGGAACGCATAGTAAAAATCGACAAAAGGCTTTGCGTGTACCGGGTTCAGGCACAGCACGGCGGTTTCGCGGTGCGTGGCATACGGCGGCAGAAGGCTCACAGAGCCGAACGTCAGCTTTTGGCGCGTGTGCTCGCGGACGAACTCCCCTGTCCAGTCGCAGAGCGCTTCGGCATCGAGATCTTCATACGCCGCAAGCGTGATATGCGGCGGCCACTCGGAAGATGCATAGCCCGCGTTTGTCATCTCGCGGCGCAGCGCAATCAGTTTTTCTTCTGTATTTTTATCAAAACGGGCAAGCACAACGTATCGGTTCATCGATCATCGCTCCTTTCAAGGCTTCTGTTATCCGAACAGGCGCTTTAGGTGTTCGGCGGAAAAAATGGGGCCTTTGTGCAGGGCATCGAGTGCCATTTCCATGTTTTCGGCGCTGTATTCCACCTGCTTGGAGTAGTCTTTCGTGCAGACGATGCGATCCCACGGGGTGAATTCGCCGGTATCACGCAGGCACTTTGTGTTCATCAGGCAGATGAACCACACACTCACAGCGCAAAAGCCCACGCGCGCCGCGATGCGGCCGTCGGTCACACCGTGTGCAAAATGGCGGTACAGGAAATACACAAGCAGGTTTTCGTAGCCGCCATCCATATCGTCGAGATTCGCCTGCAAGCCGTTATCCTCCAAAAGCTGCACGTAATCGGGCCACGTTTCGTCGTAGGGCTCCATTTCGGTCATCATGTCAAACAGCGCGGCGCGGGTATCGGTCTCGTCGGTCGTATCGCGTTCGGCAGGCGACATATTGCCGAACAGCGATTTCTGCGCCTGCACGCCGAAATCGAGCAGGCGGTGCATGCGCACGCGCAGCGGCAGAGAGCGGTCCTGCACGATGGCAAATGATTCGTCCCGCAGATGGAACACAAGCGGATCCTCCGGCACATTCGGCAGCTCGCCGACGTTCGTTGTGATGAACGTGACGGGATTTTTCTGCTCAAACAGCAGTCTGCACGCCTCTTCACAGCAAAGGCCCACGCCCATTTCCACGCGGCCGCCGAGCTCCTCATAAAAGCGTGGGTGTTCGCGGCAAATCTCGCACAAAGCATCATCGCCAAGCTTTAAGATAAGCTCGCAGAGGTTGTCGTCATCGAGGAACGGGCAACGCTCGTTTTCGCCGAGGCGGAAGCACACTGTGCCGTCCGGCAGATCGCACAGCTCTTCGCGCAGGCGGTCGCCGAGCTCTCCTTCTAAATTTTCGTAATATTCAACGGTATCGGGATCAACGTCGATTTCCCAGCCGGCGCAGCAGGTATCGGAACATGCGGCGGCCGTGCAGTGAAACGCGTCGTAAAAATTCGGTTTGATAAATTTCATTTTGCTTTTATGTACTTTACTTCTCTTTCTCATCGGTTTCAGTCGGCGCTGCATCGGGCTTTGGCAGCGTGACTTTTCTTTCAAATACAGGCTTCATGTGCGTGGTGAAGATGCGGCGCTCCGGTTCCGGCAGCGCATTCCCCGCTTCCACGCGCTCAATCAAGAGCTTAGCGGCTGCCTCGGAAAAATCGATCACAGACGGCAAATACTGCATGGAATAGCCGAAGTTCGGCAGCGTGTTGTCATCGTCAAGGCCGGTCAGGTACACGTCCTCCGGCACGCGCAGTCCGACGGAATGCAGCGCCTGCAGCATGGTATAATCCCAGCCGCGTACAAAGTTGATGATCGCCTTCGGCGGGTCATCCCGGCGGGCTATGTCGTGCAAAAACGCATTCAACGGCTCCGTATCTTCAATCGGCGCAAGGAAAATGTTCTCCTCCGGCACCGTAACGCCGAACTCCTTGCAGGCGTCACGGAAGCCGCGCAGGCGGTCGCGACCCGGTCCGTATATGGGCGGGTCTGCCATATATGCAATGTTGCGGTAGCCGCGCGCGAGCACATCTTTTGTAATCTCATAACAAGCGGTATAGTTATCGATATACACGCCATCACACTGAATGCCCTCGATCTCGCGGTCTACGCACACCACGGGCATACCGGTATTACGAATATGGTTGAGATATGCTTTATTGGTGCCCTCGTCTCTGTCTACGGGAACAATGAACAACGCCGCAATCTTGTAGGAAAGCAGATCCTCAATGAGCTCTTTTTCGCGCTTCAGATTCTCATCGGAATTGCACAGCAGCAGACGGTAACCGTACCGCTCCATAACGCGGTCTGCAATGTAATACATCCGGCTGAAAAACGGTGCAAAGATCTGCGGCACGATCACGCCGATCATGCGCGAACGGCTTTTGGAAAGACACACTGCAATAGCGCTGGGCGAATAATGCAGCGCTTCCATGGCTTCTTCCACGCGGCGGCGGGCGTCTCCGCCCACGTAGCCATTGTTGTTGAGCACGCGGGACACCGTGGACTGCGAAACCCCGGCGGCCTTTGCCACGTCCCGTATGGTGGCCTTTTTCATATTCTTTTCTTCCATAACTTCTTTGCACGGCAGTGCCGTGCGTTCTCCCCTTCGAAAAATGATACAGGTAAGGTATGCGGCCTCCGTGCCGCATTTTGGGCGTTTCCTGCTGAAATACTCTAAAATAATATTGTAAGTTTTTTTAAACGGATTGTCAATAAATCCGGCGCAGAAACCGTATTTCTTAAAATCAAGTGAACTGACTTAAATATTGACAATCCAAGTTAATTCACCTATAATATTATTAAATA
>OLPH01002111.1_pt1 | contig 17252 bp, 18 predicted proteins | sample 1672951 | NCBI WGS metagenome assembly OLPH01 (sample SAMEA3136740, study PRJEB25190) | human gut metagenome | reverse complement strand
AATCTGTCGAGGCGTCCCCCACTCCGCAGGAAAAGCGGCCGCCCAATGGGCGGCCGCCATGCGAACACTGCATATTCCATTACCGGGACGGTTCCTCCGCCAGGCGCGCTTCGTAGGCCGCCTGATCCGCCCGGCCGGGCCTGGTGGCCCGCAGGGCCTTCACAATCAGGGCCGTGGTGGCCTGGAGGAACACCGGAGAAAAGGCCACCGGAAACAGCACGTCTCCGGGGAAATAGGCCTCGGCCAGCACCGCCCCAGCGCTGATGTTCCGCATCCCGGCGTTGAGGGCGACAGTCTGCACTGTGGGGAAGTCCAGCTTCAACAGCCGCCCCGCCCAATACCCCAGGAAAAAGCCCAACAGGCACAGGAAGAACACCACGATCATCACCCGCACCAGGGTCGGTGTCAGGTTCCGGAGGAAGGGCGCGCAGCCGGTGGCATTGGCCGTGATGATGAGCAGCAGGGCCGCCTTGGCGGGCAGGGACAGCTTCGGCTTCAGCGTGACCGCCACGGCACCCTTTGTCAGCTGGTACAGCACCATGGCTACCAGAGCCGGAAGCGCCACCATCAGCAGCAGGTCCCGCATCATGCCCCAGGTGTCCAGCTCCACCACCGAGCCCACCAGCAGCTTCATGGTCAGGGGGATCACCATCGGGGAGAGGAGTGTATCCAGCAGCACCACCGAGAGGCACAGGGCGGTATTGCCCCGACTCATGCCCACCCACATGAGGGACGCCACACCGGTGGGCACTGCATACTCCAGCACCAGCCCGATGGTAAACAGCGGCGCGTCCGGAAAGCACAGCGTCCCCAGGCCCAGGGTAATGAGGGGCATCACCACGTGGAGCAGGCCGAAAATCACCGCCACCGGCAGAGGGTGGCGGACCACCTGCGCCAGCTCCCGGAAGCCGCCGCCCAGGCTGTTGGAAAAGGTCATGAAGGCGAACAGCCCTACCGTCACCCCGTTCAGGTGGGAGAGCACCTCCGGAAAGGCAATACCCAGCGCCACACAGCAGAGCACCACCGGCGCCATGTGTCCGCCCAGGAAGCCATCCAGGCGGCCGAGCGTTTTCAAATCCGATCCCCTCTTTTCTAGTTCCTGTTCAGCGGCAGAGATAGGAAAACCAGCCCTCAGCGCTCCGTGTCTCCAGGATCTCCCAGCCGTTTTCCCGCAGGCGGTCCGCCACCTCCTGCGCCCGGTCGTCGATGATGCCGGAGCAGAGGAACAGTCCGCCCGGAGCCAGCATGGGCCGCACCAGCGGAGAAAGGCCGATGATGACGTCCGCCACGATATTAGCCACCACCATCTGCCAGCCGCCGCCCAGATCCGCCCGCAGAACCGCGTCCCCCAGTACATCTCCGATCCGGACGGTGTAGGTGTCCTGCCCGATGCCGTTGAGGGCGGCGTTCTCATAGGCTACGTCCCGGCACTTGTCGTCGATATCCACCGCCGCGGCGGAGGCCGCCCCCAGCTTCAGCGCCGCGATGGAGAGGATGCCGCTGCCGCAGCCCAGGTCCAGTACCCGCTCGCCGCCGCGGATGGTCTTCTCCAGCGCCGTCAGGCACAGGCGGGTGGTGGCATGACTGCCGGTGCCGAAGGTGAGGCCCGGATCCAACACCAGGGCCACCCGCCCGGCGGCAAGGCCCGCCCGGACCTTGGGGTCCTCCCGCAGCCACTCCGGCACCACCAGCAGCCGGTCTCCAATCTCCATGGGCTTGTAATACTGCTTCCAGTTGTTCTCCCAGTCGGCGTCCTCCAGGTCATCCAGGGTCATCAGCAGGGTGCCGCAGTCGTCCCGGGTCTTTTTCAGCTCCTCCAGGGCAATGCGGACCTCCCCCAGCTTGGCGAAACCCTCGTCCCCCGCCTCCAGATAGAAGGTGATCCGGGACCGGCCCTGCATCTCCTGCCGCAAATCCTCGTCCACATAGTCCCAGTACTGCCGGTTGTTCTCCAGGAAGTCCTCGAACTCCGTCTCGTCATCGATCACCACACCGTCGATGCCCAGGGCGGAGAGCATCGTCTCCACCGGCTCCAGTCCGGTGTGGTTTGTGTCGATATGTACCTCCAGCCATTTCACAGCCGTCACCTCATCTCTCCGCCGGAGCGGAATTATATTTGATCTCCAGGGAAAAGCGCCCCTCTGAAGGGACGCTTTTCCGTCTGGCCTCACCGGCGGCTGCCCAGGAAGAACAGGGCCAGCGTGCCAGGGCCGGAGTGGTTGCCGATGACCGGCCCCACGTAGTTGATATAGATGTCCTGTACGCCGAAGCGGCGGCGCACCTCGTCTGCCACAAACTCAGCGTCTGCCTCGCAGTCCCCGTGGCTGATGAAGATGGTCTGCCCCGCCGGGTCGACGGCGCTCTCCGCCATGCGGTCCACCAGGGCCAGCAGGGACGCCTTCCGCCCCCGGGTCTTGCTGACGGGCACCAGATGGCCCGTGTCATCCACATGCAGCACCGGCTTGATGGACAGCATGGTGCCGAACAGGGCCGCCGCAGCGCTGACCCGGCCGCCACGCTTCAGATGGTTCAGGTCGTCCACGGTGAACCAGTGGCACACCTTCGCCTTGGTCTCCTCCGCAAAGACGTGGACCTGGTCGATGGTCTTCCCCTTCCGCTTTTCCTGGACGCAGAGGTATACCAGCAGCCCCTGGCCCAAAGAGGCGCTGAGCGTGTCCACCACAAAGATCTTCCGTCCGGGGTATGCCTCCCGCAGGTCATCGGCGGCGATCACCGCCGACTGGTAGGTGGTGGAGAGCGCGGAGGAAAAGGCCAGGTACAGCACGTCCCTGCCGCTATCCAGAATCTTCCGCATAGCCTCATCAAACACGCCCACGCTGATGGCGGAGGTGGTCGCCAGGGCGCCGGCGCGGAGCCGGGCATAGAAGTCCTGGAAGCCGATCTCCCGGCCGTCCAGGTAGTTGTGGTACACCCGGTCCTCCATATTCAGGCTCAGGGGCAGCACCTCCAGCTCCAGATCCGCCGCCATCCGGGCGGTCATGTCGCAGCAGCTGTCTGTCAGGATCACAAAATCATCCATGCTCAGTCCTTCTCCTTTTCCTTTTTGGCCCGTTCTTTGCTTTTGGCGTGGGCGGCGCTTGCTGCCTCCTCCCGGGCCTCCTGCCGCTGGCGCAGCAGCGTCACATACCGGCTGCTGGCCACGCCGGCGGCGTAGCTCATCAGAGCAAAGTGGATGGCCGCATCCGCCAGCTCCTCCTCCCCGGTGCGGTCCTCCATCTCATCGGCCACGGCGTTCAGCGCCTTGTTGAGGCTCCCGCAGAAGGCGGCGTACCCGTCGGAGATGGGCCGGTCCCCCTGCAGCTCCTCCCGGATCAGCAGATCCATATCCCGGGTGGACATCACCCGCTTCAACACACAGATAGCGGTGAGATAGGCCAGGTGGTCCCGGTTGTATTTCTTCCCCTCCGCCCGGGGCACCAGGCCGCTCTTCGTGTAGTTGTTCACCATGGCGGCGGTGAGGCCGTCATCCTCGTCGAACCGGATCACCTGCCGGTCCATATAGCTGAGCACCTGGTCCATATATAGGGAGAAGTCCGGCAGCTGGTCCCAGGGCACCGGGCGCTGGGTCCGCAGCCTCTCCCGCAGGGCCGTCAGATCATACATGCGGATACACTCCTTCCGCCGTGCGGCACGGCTTTTATTCAGAGGTAGTATACCACGCAAATCTGATTTTGTAAATCACGTTTTCCAGGGTCCGGTATTGCATTTTCTGTTAGCAGTTATTTTCCCACACAGAATCGGGAAAAAATGCGGGAGACAATCTCCTCCTTCGCCGTGCGGCCTGTCAGCTCTCCCAGCGCATCCAGGGCCTCCTCCGCGTCTGTGAGCACCGCATCCGGGGTCATTCCGGTCTCCAGGGCCTCCAAAGCCCGGCGGACTGCGTCCAGGGCCCGGCGGGCGGCGTCTTCCTGCCGCCGGTCGGTCAGCAGGCTGCCCGCCTCCCCCGGGTCCCCGGCGGGAAACAGGGCTGCTACGGCGTTTCCCAGGTCCTCCAGTCCCTCGCCAGTGACGGAGGACAGGGACACCACGGCGGCAGGCGGGGCCAGGGGGCCCTCTCCGGCGGGAAAGACCGCCCCAGCCGTCCGCAGCCCCCCCGCCATATCCCGCTTAGTGAACACCAGGAGCCAAGGAACTCCGCACCGGGCCACATCCGCCAGCAGAGATCCCTCTTCCGGGTCCTCCGGCACCGCACCATCCACCACCGCCAGCACCAGCTCCGCGGAGGCGATGGCTCTCCGGCTCCGCTCCACCCCCAGCTGTTCCACCGGGTCCTCCGTGGCCCGGATGCCGGCGGTATCGATGAGCCGCAGCAGGACCCCGCCGCAGAGTACGGACTCCTCCACCGTGTCCCGGGTGGTGCCGGGGATGTCGGTGACGATGGCCCGCTCATACCCCGCCAGGGCGTTGAGCAGCGAAGACTTGCCCGCGTTGGGCCGGCCCACAATAGCCGTGCGGACGCCGGATTTCAGTACCTGTCCCCGGCGGCAGGTGTCCAGCAGCCGCTCCAGCCGCCCAGCGGCGGACCGGAGGGCAGCGGCGATCTCCTCCGGCCGCACATCCTGAATGTCCTCGTCCGGGTAGTCCACCACCGCGTAAAACCGGGAGGTGACTTCCAGCAGCTCCTCCTGGACCGGCTCCAGCACCCGGCGCAGGCCGCCGTCCAGCTGGGCGGCGGCGTTTCTGGCCGCGGCGGCGGTCTCCGCGTCGATCAGGTCCACCACCGCCTCCGCCTGGGTCAGGTCCATCCGGCCGTTCAAAAACGCCCGCTTGGTGAACTCCCCCGCCTGGGCCTGCCGGGCCCCGGCAGCGAAGAGGGCAGACAGCAGCTCCCGCAGCACCACGGGGGAGCCGTGGCAGTGGAACTCTGCGCAGTCCTCCCCGGTGTAGCTGCCCGGCCCCGGGAACCGCACCGCAAGGCCCCGGTCAATGACCCGGCCCGCCCGGTCCAGCATCTCTCCGAACACCATTTTCCGGGGCTCCTGGGCGGCAAAGGGACGGCCGCCAGCCGCCCGGAACACCCGCCCGCACAGGGCGAAGCACCCGTCTCCCGACACCCGGACGATTCCGATGGCGGTGGCGGCGCTTCCAGTGGCGATTGCCGCGATCACATCCATCTGCCTCACGCTCCTTTCCCGCGGGGACGGTTCTCCTCGCCCCAGATGCACATAGCGTCCAAAATGGGGATGAGGGACCGCCCCCGCTCCGAAAGGCTGTACTCCACCTTGGGCGGAATCTGGGGATACTCCTCCCGCTGCACCAGGCCGTCCGCCTCCAGCTCCTTCAGGGAGAGGCTCAGCGTCTTGTGGGAGATGGTCCCCAGGCGCCGCTTCAGCTCGTTGTACCGCAGAACGCTGTACTCCGCCAGCCAGTAGAGAATAATCATCTTGTACTTGCCGCTCACCAGGGACATGGTGTAGCCGAAGCCCGTCTCTTCAATCCCGGTGCCCGCCGTGATGCATGGCTCCATTTTATGCTCTCCTTTTGGTTAGTATCTTACACCGATGTGCGTACTTTACAAACAGAGAATATCATAGGATACTGGGGACATCAAGAAAAAAGGAGCGATTCTGATGTCAAAGCAGATTCTGATTCTCAACGGCAGCCCCCGCATCCACGGAAACACTGCGGCGCTGATCGACGCGTTTACTGCTGGAGCGGAGGCGGCGGACCACACCATCGCCCGGTTCGATCTGGCCGCTCTGGACATCCACGGCTGCCGGGGCTGCCTAGGCGGCGGAAAGGATCCCCGGCACCCCTGTGTCCAGCGGGACGGCATGGACGCCGTGTATCCGGCCTACATGGCCGCGGATGTGGTGGTGCTGGCCTCGCCCATGTATTACTGGAGCATCTCCGGACAACTGAAATGCGCCTTTGACCGGCTGTTCGCGGTGGCGGAACTGGGCCCCGATCTGGCAAATCCGGTCAAGGACGCGGTGCTTCTGATGGCGGCGGAAGGCGACACGGAGGAGAATTTCGCCCCGGTGCGGGCCTATTACAAGGCGCTGCTGGACTGCCTGGGCTGGAAGGATGCGGGCATTGTATACGCCGGCGGAAACATGGCCGTCGGGGATATCCAGGCCCATCCGGAGCAGCTGGAGGCCGCCCGGCAGCTGGGCGCGGCGCTGTAACCGCCCCGCAGTTGTCCTGACGAGAACGAGGACGGGCGCTGGGGCCTCCTTGTGTTTTCGGGTACGCGGTGATATAATGCAGCCATCAAAACCAAATGCCGTTGGAAATCATGATGCCGCCCGCCGGTTCTGCTTTCACGACTGACAGCCGCGCCGAACGAGCCGCAAAGATACAGAAAAGGAGGAATACAGCATGAAAGCGCACGTTTTTGCGCTCTGTCTGTCGCTGTCCCTGTGCCTAGGGTTGCCCCTGCCCGCGTTGGCCTTTGCCAGCCCCTTCACTGATGTGCAGGAGACCTCCTCCTACTATGATGCCATTCTGTGGGCCGCAGAAACCGGCGTCACCAACGGCACCACAGCGTCCACCTTCTCCCCCGATGCGCCCTGTACCCGGGCCCAGCTGGCCGTGTTCCTATGGCGGGCGGCCGGCGAGCCGAAACCCGCGCTGGCAGAACAGCAGTTCATGGATGTGACGGATCCCAGCGCCTACTACTACGGAGCCGTCCAGTGGGCTGCAGAGAAGGATATGTGGGGATTCGGGACCTTTGCGCCCCATGCGGTGTGTACCCGGCTGGACGCGGTATTCTTCCTGTGGCGCGCCGCCGGCAGCCCGGATATGGAAGGAGAATTTCCCTTTGCCGACGTCCCCTTCGGGGACGGAGACGGACACGGACAGCCCCTCTACCGGTATGCTGACCAGGCGGTGTTGTGGGCGGTGGAGAACGGCGTCGCCAGCGGCACCACGGAGACCACATTTTCCCCGGGCACTCCCTGTACCCGGGGCCAGATCGCCACATTCCTGTATCGGGCCGCTCAGGCAGAGACTTCCGCGAAGTAGGGAACGATGAACTGCAGGCAACGAAAAAAGGCGGCGGCTGCCTCTGGCAGCCGCCGTCTTTCGTCAAAAGCGTCCGGGTACACGATGCGCCCGGACGCTTCCAGTTGACAGGGAATGGAACAGGATGGAGACCTCGTTATTTGATCCGCTCGCCGGCGGCTTCCTTGGCCTTGATCTCCTTCACAGCATCCTTGTGAGAGAGGTTGACACGGCCCTTCTCGTCAATGTCGGTGACCTTCACCCACATCATGTCGCCCACCTTGCAGGCGTCCTCCACCTTCTCGATCCGGTGGTCCGCCAGCTTGGAGATGTGGACCAGTCCGTCCTTGCCGGGGGCCAGCTCCACGAAGGCGCCAAAGGTCATCAGCCGCACCACGCGGCCGTAGTACAGCGCGCCCACCTCCGGGACGAACACAATGTCGTCAATGCACTTCTTGGCGGCGTCGCAGCTGGCGGCGTCCACGCCGGCGATGAAGATGGAGCCGTCGTCGTTGATGTCGATCTTGGCGCCGGTGTCGGCCACGATCTTCTGGATAACCTTGCCGCCGGAGCCGATGACCTCCCGGATCTTGGAGGGGTCGATGTGCATGGTCAGCATCTTGGGCGCGTACTTGCTGACCTCCTTGCGGGGCTCGGAGATGGCGGGCAGCATGATCTGATCCAGGATCTCGCACCGGGCGTCATAGGTGATGTCCAGGGCCTCCTTGATGATCTCCATGGTGAGGCCGTCGTTCTTCAGGTCCATCTGGATGGCGGTGATGCCCTTCTTGGTACCGCCCACCTTGAAGTCCATCTCGCCGTGGAAATCCTCCACGCCCTGGATGTCGATGAAGGTGGTGAAGGAGCCGTCGTCGTCCTGGATCAGGCCGCAGGAGATGCCGGCCACAGGGGCCTTGATGGGCACGCCGGCGTCCATCAGGGCCAGGGTGGAGCCGCAGATGGAGCCCTGGGAGGTGGAGCCGTTGGAGCTCAACACCTCAGACACCACGCGGATGGCGTAGGGGAACTCCTCCACAGAGGGGAGCACGGGCACCAGAGCCCGCTCCGCCAGAGCACCGTGGCCGATCTCCCGGCGGCCGGGGGAACGGGCGGGCTTGGCCTCGCCCACGGAGTAGCCGGGGAAGTTGTAGTGGTGCATATACCGCTTCTCCGTCTCCTCCCAGATGGTGTCCAGCTTCTGGTTGGCGGAGAGGGTGTCCAGGGTGCAGACGGAAAGCACCTGGGTCTGGCCGCGGGTGAAGAGGCCGGAGCCGTGGGTCCGGGGCAGCACGCCCACCTCGGCGGCCAGGGGCCGGATCTCGTTCTTCTGGCGGCCGTCCACGCGGTGGCCCTCCAGAAGCCACTGCTTGACGATCTTCTTCTGGAACTTGTAGGTGAACTCCTCCAGGTACTGGTCCATATCCGGATATTCCTCCAGATACTTCTCGTGCCACTTCTCGATCATGGCGTTCCAGCGGGCCTCCCGGATGTTCTTGTCGTCGGTGTCCATGGCGGCCTTGGCCTCGTCCATGAAGTCCGCCACGATCTTGTCGAACAGCTCCTGGTTGAAATCCGCGTGAGGATACTCAAACTTGGGCTTGCCCACCTCGGAGACCATCTGATCGATCAGGGCGATGATCTTCTGATTCTCCTCATGGGCCATCTTGATGGCCTCGAACATCTTGTCGTTGGGGACCTCGTTGGCGCCGGCCTCGATCATGACCACCTTTTTGCGGGTGGAGACCACGGTGACGTCCAGGTCGCTGACCTTGCGCTGCTCGCTGTCGGGGTTGAACACCAGCTTGCCGTCCACAAGGCCCACCTTCAGGGCGCCCACGGGGCCGTTCCAGGGGATGTCGGAGATGGCCAGGGCGGCGGAGGTGCCGATCAGGGCGGCGATCTCCGGCGTGCAGTCGTGGTCCACGCTCATGACCGTGCACATGACGGACACGTCATTGCGGAAGTCGGAGGGGAACAGGGGCCGGATGGGCCGGTCGATGACACGGCTGGTTAGGATGCCCTTCTCGCCGGGGCGGCCCTCCCGCCGGTTGAAGGAACCGGGGATGCGGCCCACGGAGTACAGCTTCTCCTCAAAATCTACGCTCAGGGGGAAGAAGTCGATGCCGTCCCGGGGGCGGGGCGCCGCAGTGACGCAGCAGAGCACCCGGGTGTCGCCGTAGCCCACCATGACGGCGGCGTTGGCCAGCTCCGCCAGCTTGCCCACCTCCATGGTCAGGGGGCGGCCCGCCAGCTCCATCTCGTACTTGTGGTAGTTGGGGAATTGTCTCTTGGTGATAATGGTTGACATGTCTGGTCTCCTTTTTCGTATGATCTCCGCGGGAGCCAAACCATTTAGCACTTGAAGCAACGGCCGGATCCCCGGTCCCTCCTTCAACTGCTAAAAGATCGGCCTGCCCGCGGGCGTTGAAAGAATGCGGGAAGAGGGTGGTGCGGCAAAGGCGCACCACCCTCCACATTGACTCACTTCCGGATGCCCAGCTTGGCGATGAGGGCACGATAGCGCTCGATGTCCTTCTTCTGGAGGTAGTCCAGCAGACGGCGGCGCTTGCCGACCATCTGCAGCAGGCCGCGGTTGGAATGCTTGTCCTGGGGGTTGTTCCGCATGTGCTCGGTCAGCACGTTGATCCGCTCGGTGAGGATGGCCACCTGGACCTCGGGAGAGCCGGTGTCCCCCTCGTGGGTGCGGTTGGCGTCGATGATCGCGGTCTTCTGTTCTTTGCGCAGCATGAAAATTTCCACCTTTCTTCATATATACCCGCAGGGCTGCGCCCCGGGATCGGTGAAAGTCCACGGAGCGAAGGGCTGGGGCCGCACATACACGTGCTGTTGCATGATACCACAGAAATTCCCAGTTGTAAAGATAAAAATGTGGAGTTTTCCCCGGATCGGCGGAAAATTCCCCGTTTTTGTCCCCCGAATGGGCTTGACAAACCGCTTCTTCTCATGATAATCTAACCGTACTAATACGGTTAATACAGTTGCAGGGGCTGCACCGCGGCCCCGCGGAAGGGAAGGTGAGCGGATGATCAGCCTGAATTATCGGGACTCCCGGCCCATTTACGAGCAGATCCGGGACGGACTGCGGAAGCTGATCGTCACCGGTGCGCTGAGCGCGGACGAAAAGCTGCCCTCAGTGCGGGCGCTGGCCGCCCAGCTGGCCATCAATCCCAATACCATCCAGCGGGCTTATAACGAACTGGAGGGCGAGGGATACATCTACTCGGTCCCCGGCAAGGGAAGCTTCGCCGCCGCGAACGCGGCGGCGGACTCCGCCCGGCGGGCGGAGCTGCTGACCCAGGTGCGGGAGCTCCTCTCCGAGCTGCGGTATCTAGGGGTAAGCCAGCAGGAGCTGCTGAATCTGGTGAAGGAGGCGAGTCCGTCATGATCGAAGTGAATGGCCTGGTGAAGCGGTTCGACGGCTTCGCAGCCCTGGACGGCGCCGCGCTGTCGGTGCCGGCGGGCAGCGTCTACGGCCTGGTGGGTCCCAACGGCGCCGGTAAGTCCACCCTGATCCGCCACCTGACGGGCATCTTCCGCCAGGACGCGGGCACGGTGCGCATCGGCGGCGAGGATGTGTGGGAGAACGCCGCCCTGAAGGCGCGGATCGCCGCCATCCCTGACGACTGGTACTACTTCCTTCAGTCCTCCATTCGGGATATGATGCGCTTTTACCGCGGATTTTATCCCGCTTTTTCCATGGAGCGGTATGAAAAGCTGAAGGAGGTCTTTCAGCTGGATGAAAAACGGCCTATCCGCCGCCTCAGCAAGGGTATGCAGAAGCAGGCGGCCTTCTGGCTGGCCCTGTGCTGCATGCCGGACTACCTGATTCTGGATGAGCCGGTGGACGGTCTGGACCCGGTGATGCGCCGGCAGGTGTGGTCTCTGGTGCTGGCGGATGTGGCCCAGCGAGGCACCACGGTGCTGGTTTCTTCCCACAACCTGCGGGAGCTGGAGGACGTCTGCGACCACGTGGGCATCATGGACCACGGCCGCGTGCTGCTGGAGCGGTCCCTGGCCCAGCTGCAGGACAACATGGTAAAGCTGCAGGTGGTGTTCCCCGACGGGATGACGGAGGTGCCGTCGGACCTGCCGGTGCTCCACGCCAGCCAAATCGGCCGCATCCATACCTTCATCATGCGGATGAGCGCCCAGGAGGCAGAGGACCGTCTGGCGGCGTACAGTCCCCTGCTGGTGGACGCAGTGCCCCTGACCCTGGAGGAGATCTTTATTTATGAGCTGGGAGGTGCGGACTATGCAGTCAAAGACATCGTACTTTAACGCCACGCTGTTCCGCAAGAACCTGACCCGGTTCTGGCCGCTGTGGGGCCTAGCGTCCTTTGTCGGCGCTCTGTTCCCTCTGGCGGTGCTGCTGGATATGGTGCACCGGGGCTGGAACGTCCTCTCCGCACCGGACTTCACCGGTATGTACTATGATGCGGTGAGCGCCGTGCCCGTCATCAATCTGGTCTACGCCGCCCTCTGTGCCATGGCGGTGTGGAGCTATCTATACAACGCCCGCAGCGTGGGGCTGATGCACACCCTGCCTATCCGGCGGGAAGGGCTGTTCCTCACCAACTTCCTCTCCGGCCTCTCCATGACCCTGATTCCCTACGCGGTCACCGGGGTCCTGTGCGTCGTGGTCTCCCTGTGCGGCGGGGCCTTTGACGTCAAGGGGCTGGCCGTCACCGTCCTGGCAGTGCTGGGTGAGAGCTTCTTCTACTTCTCCAGCGCCACCTTCGTGGCCTTCATCACCGGCAACGCCTTCACCATGCCGCCGCTGTACGCCCTGCTCCACTTCCTGGCGGTGCTGCTGGACTGGCTGATCTCCTCCTTCGCCCAAGGGTTCATCTTCGGCTTTTCCACTTATTACACCGGGGTGGTGGAATGGCTCTCCCCCACCGTGTATCTGGTCAACAACGTCCGGTGCGCCCGGCAGTATGTGGAGGTCCAGCAGACGTTCCCCGATGGAACGCCTTACACCTCCCGCCTTTTGACCTCCGCAGACCTGGAGAGCTTCTGGCTGATCGGCGTCTACGCCCTGGTAGGACTGGCGCTGGCTGCCCTGGCCCTCATCCTCTACCGCAGGCGCCGCAGTGAGACCGCCGGCGACGTGGTGGCCGTGGGCTGGCTGCGGCCGGTGTTCCGGTACGGTGTGGCAGGGCTCTGTGCCCTGCTGGGCGGCCAGTTCCTCTACTCCCTGTTCTGGTATGGCTTCCAGCAGGGGGAATACTACGACACGCTGCCCATGGTGGTCTGCCTGCTGGCGGCAGGGGCCATCGGGTATTACGGCGCCTCCATGCTGCTGGCCAAGGCCTTCAAGGTGTTCCGGGGCAGCTGGAAGGGCCTGGGCATTGTGCTGGCGGGCTGTGCGCTGGTCTGCTGTGTGCTGCATTTCGACCTGCTGGGTGTGGCGGACCGGGTGCCGGAGGCCTCCCAGATCCAGACCCTGGAGATCCGGATTGCCGACAACACCTACACGCTCACGCCGGAGAAGGACGCGGACCTGCTGGAGCAGGTCAGGGCCCTCCATCAAACGGTGGTTGCCGACGAATCCTATGTTCGGGAGATGGAGGCCCGCAGATCTTCCACCTGGTCTGAGGATGAGACCCCCAACACGGCATACACCGGCCTGAATCTCACCTATACTCTGAAAAGCGGCACCCGGATAGACCGCTGGTACTCCCTGCTCATTACCCGGGACCGACTGGCCCAGCCAGAGACCTATGATTATCTGCTGGACCAGTTCGTGAACAGCGATACTGTAAAAGCCCGGCGCCTCCATCTGGATGACGATTTCTGGACGGTGAGCGGCGGCAGCCTGTACATTGACACTCGTGGCGAGGGCTACGAACTGGGCAGCCGGGAGGGTGACGCCATTCTCAAGGCAGTGGGCCGGGATCTGACCGCCGGGAACTGGGGGGATTACGACTGGTTCTCCGGCGACAGCGGCAGCAGCTATGCCATGGACCTGGGGCTGGACTTTGAAAGTGCAGACAGGGAGCGTTACGACTGGATCTCTGTCCATGTGACCCCTGCCATGACGGAGACGGTGGACTGCCTGGAGCGCCTCGGCCTGGTGACGAGGGCAGATCTCGTCACCTACCGGCAGCTGTATCCGGAGGACTATGGGGCGGACGGCTCCTCCATCTGGCAGGAGGTTCCGCACACGGGTGAGAATGCGGTGGTCTACACGGAGGACACCACTTCCGCCATGGTCTCCCCGGCATGAGGGGGGCAAGAACGCGGCGGCGCCGGAATCCCCGTTTTGCCGCTTTATGCCTGCTGCTGATCTTTGCCGCTGTGGGCGCCGCCGTCTGGCTGTGGGCCGGCCGGGGCCTTCCGGGAGAGGGCGTGGAGGTGCCGGACTATGTGCAGGCGGACCTCCTCACCGTGAACCCCTGGTCCCGGCCCGGCACGCCCCTGGAGAAGATCGATGGGATTGTGATCCACTACGTGGGCAACCCCGGCACCACGGCGAAGGCCAACCGGAACTACTTTGAATCCCTGTCCTCTGGGGAGACGGAGACATACGCCTCCAGCCACTTCATCGTGGGGCTGGAGGGTGAGGTCATCCAGTGCATTCCCCTGACGGAGATCGCCTACGCCTCCAATATCCGCAACGAGGACACTGTGGCCATCGAGGTCTGCCACCCGGACGAGACCGGGGCATTCTCCCCGGCCGCCTACCAGCAGGTGGTGGAGCTGACGGCCTGGCTGTGCCGGACCTTCGATCTGGATCCGGACACTGATGTGATCCGCCACTACGACGTGACGGAGAAGCTGTGTCCCCTCTATTATGTGGAGCATCCGGAGGCCTGGGATGCCTTCCGGGCAGACGTTGCAGCAGAGATGGAGCGCCAGGCCGAAGTCTCCTGACACGGAGCTTCAAAAATTTTTTGGTCCTCCGTGAAACAAAACGGCATTCTTGATCGTCTTATAAAGCAGAGGGAGATTTTACATCAAAGGGGGCCTTTTTCCATGGAGCAAAATCCGGCTGCCGCCACGCTCTGGCGCATGTGGGTGGATACCAAGCGGCGCATTGTCTCCTTCCACGAGGAGAAGGACTGCCAGCTGCTGGAGTTCCGCAGCCACGAGATGTTTTTGAGCTGCGTGGACCAATACGCCTGCAAGCAATACCGTTATCAATGACCCTGCGGGGCCTTTTCGTCCATATCCCGGCGGCTTCAGCCGCCTAAGGAGGCTTTTTGATCCATGTGGCAAAAACGCGGGCCAGCACTGCTGTGTCTCCTGCTGGCCACCGCACTGACGGTCTTTGCCGCCGCCCGCTCCCCCGCCGCTCCGCCCGGTGAAGTCCCTCCTCCGCAGACGCTGGAGGAGGAATCCCTGCTCTATGAAGAGACGCCGGTCCAGATTATCTCCCTGTTGGACCTGGAGCCGGTGGATCCCCGGGCGTCTGCCAATCCCGTCCGGGTGGGGGGCGGCACCCTGGACCCTGTGGACCAAGCGGAGATGGCATCCGTTCTGGCGGAATGTACATTAAAAGACAACACCATCGTCAGGCTCTACGTTACAGCGGAGGGCCTGATCGATGGCGCTTTTTTGCGCCCTGGCGCCGGGTGGATCCGATTTGCCCGCCTGTACCGCGGCGCGGACCAGGGCCCCAATTACGCGGAAACCGCCGCCCTTACCGCCTGCTCCGGTATTCTGGGGCACGATGGCTTTCTGCTGCGGACCGACGGGCACTGCTCCGGCGTTTACTCCTATGATTACTACTGGTTCGACACTGCCGGGGACTTGCAGGTCCTCACCGCCAGGATGGACCCGGTGGCCCTGGACCTGGACGGGGACGGAACGGCGGAACTGGCCTGGGAGATCGCCGAGTGGCAGGGCGCGTTTTCCTTTTACTTCCGGCGGACAGACGGCGCCATCTGTTGTGTGACGCCGTCCGAATACATCGACGCATCGGGCCTGTTCCTGGCTGCGGTGGAGCAGGAGGGGCCCGGCCCGGTCCGGCTGATCTACCGCTATCACGGCACGGACGAGGATCAGGAACAGTTCTGCGCCGTGACGTTTCGGGACGGTGCCCTGGAGATTGAGATGGACCTTGTCTATGTCCCGGCCTCGCTGGAAGACACAGTCCCCCTTTCAGATCCCACAGCAGGCGGGGCCGCCCTGCCCCATGTGTCCATTACCGGCCCCGACGGCTGGACCATGGACGGTGCCGGGGAGGCGGCCTATCTGGATCTCTGGTCCCTTCTCTGGAACAGCCCATATCCCTCCTCGAAGGGGGCGGTGATCGTCCCCACCGATGCGCCGCTGGATGCGGAGACCACCTATACCGTCACCTTCTCCGATCCGCAGACCGGGAACTCCTTTTCCTGGTCCCTGGACGCCGAGGGCATCTGCCGCCTGGACGGCATAGAGGGCAACTGCCGGATGGTGTCCACCGGTGTCGGCTCCCTGCCCGCATACTGTCACGATGTGCTGGAGATCTACTGCCGGGCCAGCCGCACCGCCCGGAACTATGACGCGCAGGGCCGATGGCTGGGATGGGATTTGGTCCCGGATACGGTCGCCCCGGGCTAAAACGGGTATCTTTTGCAAAAACCGCCTTGACAAACGGCGAAAATGTGATACGATAGTCCGGTAAATGGAACATTCCGGCGTGGAAAAGGACGAGTAACCGGCATCCCTCCTGCAAAGAGAGCCGCCGTTTGGTGCAAGGCGGACGGGAGCTGCGGCGAAAATCACCTTGGAGCCTCCTGCTGAAAGACGACGCGAGTAAGCGTGGACGATTGATGCCCGTTACAGCATCGGCCCGTGGCAGCGGGCTGTGAGGGGCTGTTTCCCGCAAGGGCGCAGCAGCGAGAGTGGTACCGCAGAGTGTTTGCAAACGCTTTGTCTCTTGAAAAAGAGGCAAGGCGTTTTTTTCTGAAGGGATGTGTATTCTGGTGAAATGCCCAAACTGCGGAAAGGACATGGAAGAGGGAACTCTGCACACCCGGAATTACCCTTTCTGGACGCAGCAGGAGCTCCGATTCTTTCGGGCCCCCACAGACACCGTGGAGCTGGGCCCCATTGGCGATGACACCACCAGCGTGTTTACACGGGATCCGTTCCCGGAATTTTCCCATGCCATGCTCTGCCGGGAATGCGGCCTTGTCACCTTCCCGTGCAGCTTGATTGAAACCTCCAAAAAAGATAGCAAATAGGAGCTGGAACAGGAGGAGCTTTATGAAGTGTCCTTATTGTCAGCAGCAAATGCAGGAGGGCTTTCTCAGCAGCCGCTCCCCCGTTTTCTGGTCAGAGGAGGTGTCAGGCCTTCCCCTTCCCGCCAGGAAGGGAGATTTGCTTCTGGGTGGAAAGCTGGGGCTGGTTGTCCGCCCCCGGGCTTACCTCTGCCGGAGCTGTAAAACCGTCATTACCCAATATCAATAAAAATTCAGCAAACAGAATGGAAATAGGAGGAAAGATATGGACTACAACAAGACCATCAATCTGCCCAAGACCGACTTCCCCATGCGGGCGGGCCTGCCCAAGCGGGAGCCGGAGATGCTCAAGCGCTGGCAGGAGCAGGACGTGTACAACGAGCTGCTGAAGAAGAACGAGGGCAAGCCCCTCTTCAATCTCCACGACGGCCCGCCCTTTTCCAACGGCGGCATCCACATGGGCACCGCCATGAACAAGGCCCTCAAGGATATCATCACCCGATCCTACGCCATGCGGGGCTACTACACCCCCTATATCCCCGGCTGGGACAACCACGGTATGCCCATCGAGTCCGCCATCATCAAGCAGAACAAGCTGAACCACAAGGCTATGAGCATTCCGGACTTCCGCTCCGCCTGCCATGACTTTGCCCAGCATTATGTGGGCGTGCAGATGGACGCCTTCAAGCGCATGGGCGTCATCGGCGACTGGGAGCACCCCTACCTCACCATGAACCCCGGCTTTGAGGCTGAGGAGGTGAAGGTGTTCGGTGCCATGTACAAGAAGGGCTATATCTACAAGGATTTCAAGCCCGTCTACTGGTGCCCCCACGACGAGACCGCCCTGGCGGAGGCGGAGATCGAGTATCAGGACGACCCTTGCACCACTGTGTATGTGAAGTTCCCCATGCACGACGATTGCGGAAAGCTTTCCGGTTATGACAAGCTGTTCTTCGTGATCTGGACCACCACCATCTGGACCCTGCCCGGCAACCTGGCCATCGCCCTGCACCCCGACGAGAGCTACGCCCTGGTGAAGGCCCCCAACGGCGAGACCTATATCATGGCCGAGGCCCTGGTGGAGAAGGTCATGAA
>OLPH01002101.1_pt1 | contig 17347 bp, 10 predicted proteins | sample 1672951 | NCBI WGS metagenome assembly OLPH01 (sample SAMEA3136740, study PRJEB25190) | human gut metagenome | reverse complement strand
TGCAAAGGTAAGAACTTTAAAGCATATCTTCCAAATATTTTCGGAAGTTTTTTTTTTATTTTTCTCTTTTCTCTTTCCTCGTCGTCTCTCTTGTCGAAAGGGAGGCAAAAAGAAAAAGGAAGAAAAACCCGGTCACCGTTTCTTGAAAGAAGAATGTCAACTCGCGCTGCTTTCGTTTTCAAAAGCGGGTGCAAAGGTAAGAACTTTAAAGCATAACTTCCAAATGTTTCGGAAGTTTTTTTTCACTTTTCTTTTCCAAGGCCGAAGTTCCGAAAGAAACCTATGGCAAAGAAGAGAAAAATGGAAGCTTACCGCTCCGTTTTACTGTCAGAATGTCAAAACATCGCCGCCTTCGTTCCCGAAAGCGGATGCAAAAGTAGCGCTTTTACGGACATCTGCAAAATATATACAAGCTTTTTTTGAGGGTTTACGTGAACTTTTTCATAACTAGCTGATTGATAGATATGTTTTAAAGCATGTTTTTTAAAGGGAAAGAAAGGCAGGAAGGAAGGGGACACATTATATATATACGCGCGCGCATCGGAATATACTAAGTTCACCCCTTGACATAGACCACTGAACGGCCGGCACCACGCTTGAGGAGCCCAAAGAGAACTGACAATAAACCTGCGAAAGGCTACATCCGGAAAGCCCGGATACTAAACGAGAACTACTGAACAACTTTTCTCACTACAGATATGTTTCTTTCTTACCACACCCGCGTTTCTTTCTTTCCACAGCTGTGGTAAGAAAAGAACATTGCTGTGGAAAGATTAGTTTTTAGAGAAAAACAAGGTAGTACATCGCAGTTTTTTTCCTAACTCTTAGGTGTCATCTACGCACCATACTGCGACAATCAGTAGAAGCCTTTATCAAATCCACTTCTGTGCCCTACCCAAAGAACGCACAACGGCAGCAAACTCTTCCCGAGGAATGATAGCCTTATTACGTGTTTTCAAACGATTATTATAAACGGTCTGAGGTGAATAATGCAAGAATTCGGCAATCTTCACACTATCAGTGATACCTAAACGCACCAAAGCATAAATGCGCAATTCCGTATTCAGTAACTCACCATCTTTTAGCACAATCTGCTCGTCAGGATGGAGCAAGGCATTGAAGTCACTTACAAAATCCGGATAAATGTGCAAGAAGATAGCATCAAAGTTATGATAGAACTCTTTCAACTCATTCTGTGCCATAGAATGAGTATCGGTTAATGCTTTCACATCCTCCAACTGGTTTGCCTTAAGCTTACGATTGATATTTTTCCGATACTCATCCAGCTTACTGATATAATTGGAACAAATGGAAAAGACATAACCTATGTATTCCTCCTTCACATAGTTGGATTCACGAAGCTGATTATTGGTATCCCTCAACTGTTCATTCAAAGAAGTAAGCTGTACATTCGTTTCTGCCACTTGTCCGTGCATTTTCGAAAGCTCTTCCACATGCTTATTCAAGCGGTTGTTTGCCTCATTCAGCTGTTGGCGCGACTGCTTCAACCGCTTCATCTGCTTGTATATATATAGGAAGGCAAACAAGGATATCAAAGACAAGACACTGACCAGTACCAAATACATACGTAACCGCGCTTCTTGCCTCTGATTACGTTCCTGATAGATCTGATGAATGGTGTCCTGCACCGCAGAGATGCCCACTACCCTCACCCGGTTCCGATATGCCAAGGCATTCTGCAAGCAGTAACTCATGTAGACATAAGCATGGTCAATATCACCCAAACTAAAAAGTACCCCCGCCAGCTCTTCCAACGAAGCAATATCTTTATTGGAGATACGTACATCGGCCATAGCAGAATATATCAGGTAAGTCAGATAATTTTCCTGCTCATCGGACTCGCGATAAAAGCAGGCCAGCACGTAAGCATTCATGGCATCGCGCCGAGTGTCGAATGCAGAATTAAGAATTCCCTTCTGCAAACGTTCTTTAAAAACATACATACTGTCCGTACCTTGTACTACCTGCCCTTTATACCACAAGAACAAGGGGTCTTCAGGGGTAAGAACCATATTCAAAGAGTCCTTGTAAACACGCTCCAACTGTGCATAATGTTCATGCAAAGTACCCATTTCACTACCGGTATACTGATTGAAATGCGAATACAGATACAACATTTGTCCGTAATAGTCCACTAACAATTCTTTGGGGAGCGAACCGCCCGAGACTCCGTCCAACTCATCCTGGGCTTCTTTCAACAGACCGGTGGCAGCCAACAGAAAAGACTTTTTTATCTTCCACTCCATCTGCCGGTATTTATCATTCTGCTTATAAACTATGTCCAAATTGCCTGCCACATAATTCATTGCAGAATCGGCATTATAGACACAATACTCATCATAAAGATTTTTATTCAGCCAATATCTCTCCTCCAAAGTACGCACATCCTTTCGCAACTTGTGCAACTGGGCAATCTTCGCCTCTTTAAGCATAGCAAACGTGTTTTTTTGCGCAATCAGAGAATCAAGACGCACCAGCAGTTCTTTTATCTTTTCACTGTAAGGTGCCGCATTCAGAAAGGTACACCCCATCAGCAAAAATAGTAAAGCTATGATTTTTCTTTTCATTTCTATTATCTATATAAGGCTGAGAGCACAAAGATAAATTAATCTATCTAAACATAAACTACCTCCACCCTAAAAAGTACATGAAATTTAAGAGATATTTCGACCGCTCAAAGCGACAAAACAGTATATACAGACCTCCTTCCATAGTGGCCGACCTTTACTTTACACAGTAATCAGCAAGAACACAACTTATTATATATCTGATATTTACATTTCACACAGACTTACTTCTCCATATTACCTGCCTATCGGACGAATAGGGTTGTCCGCTATCTTTGCAGCACAGAAAGAAAAGTGTACTATGGAAAACCACCAATCTCTATTAGGACATACTTTTCTAATAATAAATTAAATCTTTCAATTAAAGTACTATGAGAATGATTACAAGAAATCTTCTTACGCGGAGTTACAAGCTCCTTTTGACATTACTCGTACTGCTAATGTCAACAAATGCATTTGCCCAACGATTGACAGCTACGGGTAAAGTAACAGATGCTGCAGGCCTGGAGGTCATTGGCGCATCCGTATTGGAAAAGGGTACCGCCAACGGTGTTGTTACCAATCTGGACGGGGAGTTTTCCCTGAGTGTAGGACAGAATGCCACACTGGTAATATCCTTCATCGGCTACAAAACGATAGAGGTAAAAGCAACCACCAACATGAATATCACATTGCAGGAAGATAACGAACTGCTGGACGAAGTGGTAGTTATCGGTTATGGAAGTGTGAAGCGTAAAGACGTAACCACAGCCGTATCCACGGTTTCTACAAAGGATTTGGACCAACGCCCCATTGTATCGGCAGCCCAAGCCCTGCAAGGCAAAGCAGCCGGCGTGTCGGTTATGCAACCCAGCGGTGAACCGGGCGGAGGCATGAGCATCCGCGTACGTGGTACCACCTCATTCAACGGCAGCAACGACCCGCTCTACGTAGTGGACGGTGTGCCCGTGGACAACATCAACTTTCTCTCTCCCAACGACATTGAAAGTCTCTCTATCCTAAAGGATGCCTCATCGGCAGCCATCTATGGTTCGCGTGCAGCCAACGGTGTGGTACTGATTACGACCAAAGCCGGAGCAGAAGGCAATGCCAAAGTGGCACTGAACGTACAATATGGTATGACGAAAGTAGCCAAGAGCATGGATGCCCTGAATACAGAACAATACCGTGAGTTACAGGAAGAAATCGGGGCTGTCAACCCCGCTGCCCTTGAAGGTCTAACAGACCAGACAGACTGGTTTGATGAAGTTTACAAAACCGGACAGACCCAAAACTACCAGGTGTCCGTATCTAACGGAAACGAAAAGATGAAATACTTCCTCTCTGCCGGTTATCTGAATGAAAAAGGCATTTTGGAAGGCACGTACTTCAAACGATATAGCTTCCGTGCCAACATTGACAACCAGATACGCAGTTGGCTGAACGTAAGTGCCAATATCTCCTACTCCGACAATATCGGAAACACCGGCATCATTTCCGGTACGGGTGCCAACCGTGGCGGTGTAGTCCTCTCGGTTATCAACACACCGACCTATGCTCCTATTTGGGACCCTGAAAAGCCGAATCAATACAATAAGAACTTCTACGGGGTAAATATCATGAACCCGATGGAAAACCTGGCCCGCCAGAAAAACAACAAGAACAAGGAGAACCGCCTCATCGCATCCGGAGCCGCTACCATCAGCTTTCTGCCCAACCTGAAGTTGAAATCATCCGTAGCCCTGGACCGCCGTAACGGTGTAAGCACCACATTCCTCGATCCAATATCGACCACCGACGGACGCAACAGCTTCGGTACAGCTTCCGACAACCGAAACATGAATACCGTATTGGTTTTCGACAATATATTGACTTACAACACCAACATCAAGAAACATGGTATCGACGTCATGGCAGGTTCTTCCTATACCAAATCGGACTATACCAACAGCTGGATAAACGGCTCACACTTCCGGGACGATAAGATACAGACTCTGAATGCCGCCAATAAAATTTCATGGGACGGTACCGGAACAGGAGCTTCACAGTGGGCTATCTCTTCCTATTTCGCCCGCGTGTCCTACAATTATGACAGCAAGTACATGCTTACCATGAACATGCGTGCCGACGGTTCGTCCAAACTGCATCCCGACCATCGTTGGGGCATTTTCCCGTCCTTCTCGGCTGCCTGGCGCATTTCATCGGAAAAATTCATGAAAGACATCACTTGGATTGATGACCTGAAACTCCGTGGCGGCTGGGGACAGACCGGTAACCAAAGCGGCATAGGCGATTACTCGTATCTGCAACGCTACAACATCAACCGCATACCGTGGTTCGAAGAGGGCAACGACCATGCTGTTCCCGGCATCAGCCAGGCCAACCTGAGAACAAGTGACCTGAAATGGGAAACCACCAGCCAGACCAACATCGGCCTTGACCTGACCGTACTGAACAACAGACTGACCTTCAGCATGGACTACTATTACAAGAAAACCACAGACATGTTGATGAACGTAAGTCTGCCTGCGGGTGCGGCAGCAACCACCAGCATCACCCGTAACGAAGGCGAGATGACCAACAAGGGATTCGAGTTCGCCATCAACTCCCACAACCTGACCGGCGAGTTTTCCTGGGATACAGACTTCAACATTTCTTTCAATAAGAACAAGCTGACCAAGCTGTCATTGCAGAAAATCTATACCGCAGCAAGCAGTGCCGAGGTGGTGAAAGAGAATATCGTACGCAATGAGCCCGGACGTCCTTTGGGTGGTTTCTACGGTTACATCAGCGACGGCGTAGACCCTGAAACCGGTAACCTGATCTATCGCGACCTTAACGAAGACGGCAAGATTTCCACTTCCGACCGTACCTATATCGGCGACCCGAACCCCGACTTCATCTACGGATTGACAAACACCTTTACATGGAAAGACCTCAGCCTGAGCATCTTCATCCAGGGAAGCTACGGAAACGACATCTTCAATGTGTCCCGTATGGAAACCGAAGGCATGTACGACGGCAAAAACCAGTCAACGGAAGTATTGAAACGCTGGAGAATCCCCGGACAGATTACGAATGTCCCGAAAGCCAACTTCAACATCAAGAACTCCACTTATTTTGTAGAAGACGGCAGCTACCTGCGTGTCAAAGACATTTCACTCTCTTACAACATCCGTTGCCGCCAGTTCAAGAAATGGGGTATCAGCCGCGTACAGCCTTACTTTACCGCCAGCAACTTGCTGACCTGGACCAGCTATTCAGGTATGGGCCCCGAAGTGAACCAATATGGCAACAGCGGTTCTGTACAGGGCATCGACTATGGAACTTACCCGCAGAGCAAATCATTCGTTTTCGGTATCAATGTTGAATTCTAAAAAAGGAAGAAATAACTTATGAAACTAAACCATATATATAAAAGTATAGCTTGCGGTGTATTGTTGGCAATGACCGCAACCTCATGTGACTTGGACTATAATCCGGTAGACACCTACTCGGATGTAACGGAAGGAGTGAACAAAACTGATGAAAAGCCTATTTTCAACAGTGTGCAAGACGTGGAAACTTCAATGGTAACCCTTCACAAAAAATTTCGTGACCGGCAGGAGCACTGGTATGTCGACAAACTGCTTATCGGTGACGCTCATTCCGATAATGCCTACGCCGGAACAACGGGGGCCGAAGTGGTGCCTTACGAAACCAACTCCATTGAAGGCTCTAATTCTGTACTAAAACGTGACTGGGACCGTTTCTTAGGCGACATTGCCGTTGCCAACCGCATCATCGTGGGCTGTGACCAGCTCAAGGCACTCAGTGAAAGTGAACGCGGCAAGTATCAGTCACAAGCCAAGATATTCCGTGCCATGGTCATGTTCGATATGGTACGCTTATGGGGTAACTTCCCGGTCATCACTACCGTGGGCGGTGACATTACCGAAGACAACGTAGAAGAAATGTACCCGACCTATTTTCCTCCACAGAATACGGCTGAAGAGGCTTACGCCCAAATAGAGAAAGACCTGACTGAAGCAGTGGAAAACCCCAACACACCGACAAACGACACATCAGACAAGAGCATACTTACCAAATCGGTGGCACGTGCCATGCTTGCCAAGGTCTATGCAGAAAAACCTCTGCGCGATTATGCAAAGGTTATCAAATATGCCGATGAACTTGCTGCCGACGGCTTCGACCTCGTGGAAGACTTCAGCGACCTTTGGGCGTATGATACGGAAAAAAAAGACTGCCGGGTACGCAATACCAAGGAGGCAATTCTCGAAGCCCACTTTCCTCCCGGCTCCGGCAACTGGTGTACTTGGATGTTCGGCCGTAACTTGAGCAACTGGGATGAAAGTTTCACCTGGGCCAAATGGATTACCCCTTCCCGTGACCTTATCCGCCTCTATGAAGAGCAAGGAGACACGAAACGTTACAATGAATCTGTTGTATGGTATGACTGCGGATGGAGCAACTATTATCCGGCAGACCATTATGCCTTCATGTACAAATGCCGCTCTGCGTTCAACAGCATTATCTATCTGCGATATGCCGATATCCTGCTCCTCAAAGCCGAAGCAAAAATTATGGGAGAGGCTCCCGACCTGAACGGTGCAGCCGACATCATCGACCGCATCCGCAACCGCGCCGGACTGGGCAAACTTCCACAAAGCACCCGCAGCAGTAAAGAAGCATTGCTCCAAGCTTATATGGACGAACGCCGCATGGAGCTTGCCTTTGAAGGACAGCGCTGGTACGACCTTTGCCGCCTCAATAAGGTAGAAGAAGTGATGAACGCCGTTTACGCCAAAGACAGCGGCCGCCATGCACAAGAAAATCTGTTCAATGAGAACTCCTATCTGCTGGCTATTCCCCAAGGAGCCATCGACCAGAACGAAAATCTGATACAGAACCCGGGCTATTAATACTAATGAGTAATATAAAAATCAATTGAATATGAATTTAAGAAATATATTCACTACCGCATTAGGCTGCTTCACCATACTGGCAGCCTGCGGCAATGACAATGACAGTAACATCACCCCTACACCGGAACCCAAGCCAGACCAACCCACGGAAGAGGCAAAGGATGTTACCCTCTATGTAACGAACACCAGTCGTACTTATGATTTGACAAAGTCCGGGCTGACCTTCGGCACCGGAAGCAACATGTCACCTTCTACCGTGACACTTGACCCTGCCACCCGCTATCAGGAAATGGACGGTTTCGGTGCAGCCATCACCGGCTCTACCGGTTACAACCTGATGCAGATGACACAAGAGAACCGCACGAAGTTTCTGACTGAAACATTCTCGGACAAAGAAGGCTACGGCTTCAGCTATGTACGTATTGCCATCGGTTGTTCCGACTTCTCATTCAGTGAATTCACTTGCTGTGACGAAAAGGGGCTTGAGCACTTTGCCCTTCCGATGGAAGACACCAAATATGTGATTCCTATATTGAAGGAAATTCTGGCAATCAATCCTGCCGTCAAAATAATTGCCGCTCCCTGGACATGTCCGAAGTGGATGAAAGTGAAAAGCCTGGAGGAACGTGTACCCTTTGACTCATGGACCAGCGGACACTTGAACCCCGAATATTACAGAACGTATGGCGACTATTTCGTAAAATGGATACAAGCTTTCGAAAAGGAAGGCATCAAAATCCACGCTGTGACTCCGCAGAACGAACCGCTGAACCACGGTAACTCAGCATCCTTGTTCATGGGATGGGAAGAAGCCCGTGACTTCATCAAGACCGGCCTGGGCCCTGCCTTCAAAGAAGCCGGAGTTACTACAAAGATTTATGTTTTCGACCATAACTACAACTACGACAATCTGGCCGACCAAAAAAGTTACCCTACCAAGATTTATGATGATGCGGAAGCCTCACAATACATTGCGGGCGCTGCCTACCATAATTATGGCGGTAACCGTTCTGAGTTGCTGAATATCCACAAACTCTATCCCAACAAGGAACTGCTTTTTACGGAAACCTCCATCGGTACTTGGAACTCCGGTCGCGATTTGGAAGCACGCCTGCTTAACGATATGGAAGAAATAGCATTGGGAACAGCCAACAACTGGTGCCGCGGCACCATTGTGTGGAATCTGATGTTAGACAGTGACCTGGGACCGGTAAGCCCCTCAGATGGTTCTTGCAAGACCTGCTACGGTGCAGTGGATATTGACAATACAAACTATTCTAAAATTGTCCGTAATTCCCATTATTACCTTATCGGGCACATGTCTTCAGTCGTGAAACCGGGAGCTGTACGTATCGGAACGACCGGTTACACAGCCAACGGAATCACCTACTCCGCCTTCGAGAATACGGACGGTACCTATGCATTCGTATTGGCAAACAACAATGCAGATGCCAAGCGAATCACCGTAAGCGACGGCACACACTACTTTTCCTACGAAGTTCCGGCCAAAGCAGTCGTTTCTTACCGTTGGAAAAAATAAAACTAATAATTTAAACAGAAGATTATAATGAAAAGCTTAAAATACTATCTAATGGCATTGGCAGGCATAGCCATGCTGAATGCTTGCAGCGATGACGATCCGGTTCCCGGCAACCCGACAATGGACTTTCAGGCAGAACCTTCTTCAGCCTTGTTCGGAGACAGTCTGCCTTTTACAATCAAGGCATCGGACGCAGATGTACCCCTTTCCACGTTAAAAGCGCGGTTATACTTCAGCGACGAAATGGTGTCAGAGACTATAATCCGTACAAAAGTAAACGGTCAAGACTATACCGGGAAAATATATGTTCCCTATCTGGCAAATATTCCCAACGGAACAGCTACATTGAAGTTCATTCTGCAGAACATCAATTTCACAATTACAGAAAAAAGCTATGACGTGGCGCTGAGTCGTCCGGACTTCCCCTACCTAACTCTGATTTCCGGAGACCAAGAATACCGCATGGAAAAAGTCGCAGCCAATCAGTATAGCGTGACCGGTGAATTTGCACAAAAAGTGAAAGGTTACATCAAAGCTCCTAAAGTAGGCGCCAACGGGAATGAAATCAACTTCGGATGGAGCAACGGTGCCATTACACAAGGTACCTCCAGTGAAATTACCTTCTCCAATCTGTCAGCTGGAGAATATTCCATCTCCTTCAATACGTTGACTTATGCAGCCGCTCCTTTCGTGAAACTACTGCTGAACGGTTCTGAAATGGAGATGGTGGATGATGACCATTACAGCATCGACCTCAATCTGAAGCAAGGGGACAACATCACTGCAGACATTCCCAACTTCGACCAATATTGGATAGACCCCGACTTCTTCGAAAAGAATGAAGACGGTTCGCTGAAGTTCCTGCCCATCGATGGAACTTATCGCGTCATTGCCAACCTGGCCCTGAATTATCTGGAAGTATTGAAAATGAACGGAACAAGCACCGCCACTCTGAACGATGACGGAACCGGCGCCCTTTGGATTATCGGTGACGGTATCGGTAAACCTTCCGTAGCGACCAATGCCGTAGGTTGGACCACAGAGAAAGGACTCTGTATGTCACAGATTGAAGCGAAGAAGTATCAGGTAACAGTAGTAGCGGGAGAGCAAATCAAATCTGATGACATCAACTTCAAGTTCTTCCACCAGCAAGGTTGGGGAGGTGAATATAAAAACGATGCCTTGTCTACCACCAGTGACTTAGTATTTATAGGTGACGGTACCAACGGACGTGATGCCGGCAACTTGGGCCTCGTAGAAGGCAAAAGCCTGGAAAACGGTGTCGCTTACCGGTTCACAGTTGACGTAACGGCAGGTGTCTCTTCGGCAGTTCTGACAGTAGAAAAGGTAGAAAGATAGACGGATAACGCAGAAGATTAACTAAATGAGAAAGGGGCTGGCTCTATAAAAGAGTTCAGCCCCTCTTGTTTATGCAGAATATATGTTCCGGATTTAGCTTAAACCTTCTTTCGCCTCTTCTTGTGGAATACGTATCGAAGTGTAAAGCTCAAGAATGGCGGCTATCGTCAGAGACACAATCCATTCATTGCCCCTTGTAAAGAGCATGAATGCCCCCGTAAGCACCAGCAAAAGCGCACCGAATATTTGCTGTCGGCGCAGGCGTTTGACAGTGGGACTTTTACATTTGGACGGAGAATTAATTTGGGCCAAAGCAACCATCGTAGCGCCGATAGTATATATATAAGGTGAAAGAGGCCAGCCCGTGATATAAACGGCAGCTCCTGCCAAGAGCATCACGGCCCCTACTGCGAAAAGGGCAGGTATCAGTTGTTTCATTCTTCTATATCTTCTTCAAATACATAAATATCCTCATTGGGCTTTTTCATCAGATACTTCTCACGGGCAATCCGTTCGATGGCACCGGAGTCGACGGCAAGCTCATTGAGCCGTTCGGTATTCTCCTCGTATTCCTTGCGGTACTTTTCTATTTCATCGCGCAGACGGCTTTCTTCCCGGGCGTAACCCAAACGGCGTACAACACTGTTCTCATCCAGGAACCCGATAATTACAGCAAACAACGCAAGCGTAATCAAATATTTATGCTTGCGGACAAAAGACCAAAGAGAAGCAAGTTTATCCATCTCGTTATCTACTATTTAGCAATTTATCATTCATGATGGAGCTTGTCCATCATATAACTTCACGTCACAAAGATAAGAGGAATAACCGAAAGATTTCTTTTTTTTGTGTACATTTGCACAAAAAGCAAAGAATATCCCGAATATGGAAAACTATATCGTATCTGCACGGAAATATCGTCCCTCGACCTTTGAGTCTGTGGTAGGCCAACGTGCACTGACCACTACCTTGAAGAACGCCATTGCCACCGGAAAATTGGCGCATGCCTATCTTTTTTGCGGTCCAAGAGGCGTGGGAAAAACAACTTGTGCCCGTATCTTTGCTAAAACAATCAACTGCATGAGCCCCACAGCAGACGGCGAGGCATGCAACCAATGTGAATCCTGCACTGCCTTCAATGAGCAGCGCTCCTACAATATCCATGAGCTGGATGCCGCCTCAAACAACTCTGTGGATGACATCCGCCAATTGGTGGAGCAGGTACGCATTCCACCTCAGATAGGCAAATACAAAGTATATATCATTGACGAGGTACATATGCTGTCCGCCTCGGCTTTCAATGCTTTCCTGAAAACACTGGAAGAGCCTCCACGCCATGCCATATTCATCCTTGCCACTACCGAGAAGCACAAGATATTGCCCACCATCCTTTCACGCTGCCAAATATATGATTTCAGCCGGATTGGTGTGGAAGATACCGTAGCACACCTCGCATATGTCGCCTCCAAAGAAGGTATCACTGCTGAACCGGAAGCGTTGAATGTCATTGCCCTCAAAGCAGACGGCGGTATGCGCGACGCACTATCCATCTTCGACCAGGTGGTAAGCTTCACCGGAGGACACATCACCTATAAGAGCGTGATTGAAAACCTCAATGTGCTGGACTATGAATACTACTTCAAACTAACCGGATTCTTTCTTGAGAACAAAATCAGTGACGCGTTGCTATTACTGAATGATGTGCTCAACAAAGGCTTCGACGGCAGCCACTTCATCACCGGACTTTCATCCCACCTGCGCGACTTGCTTGTCAGCAAAGACCCGGCGACACTGCCGTTGCTTGAAGTGGGCGCAAGCATCCGCGAACGTTACCAAGCACAAGCACAGCAATGCCCCCTCCCTTTTCTTTACCGTGCCATGAAGCTCTGCAACGATTGTGACCTGAACTACCGTGCCAGTAAAAACAAACGGCTACTGGTAGAGCTCACTCTGATACAAGTGGCACAACTGACCGCCGAGGAGGACGACGGTGCCAATGGGCGCAGCCCTAAACAAGCTATAAAACCCATATTCACGCAGCCTGCCGCCGCTCAGCAGCCACAGGCCACTGCTGCCATGCCCCAACAAACCGTACAGCCGGCAGTACAGACAAACAGCACTCCCCAACCTGCTGCCACGCAGCATAGTAATGCAACAACTCCACATGCCACACCTGCTGCCGTATTAATGGCGCAAGGGAGAGAAGAGAAAAAAATTCCGGTCATGAAAATGTCCGGATTAGGGGTCTCCATCAAACGCCCCCATATAGAAGAGGAACAAAGAAACCCTTCATCTAACCCTACTGCCGCCCACCAAGCAGCACAACCGGAAGAAGACTACATCTTCAATGAAAGGGATTTGAACTATTACTGGCAGGAGTATGCCGGACGTATGCCCAAGGAGCAAGTAGCCATAGCCAAGCGCATGCAGAACATGCGCATCACTTTAATAAATGACACAACTTTTGAGGCTGTGGTAGACAATGAAATCGTTGCCAAGGAATTTACCGGCATGATACCCACTCTGCAAAATTACCTACGTACCCGGCTAAAGAACCGCAAAGTCACCATGACTGTCCGGATTAGTGCTCCTACTGAAAAGGTACGTGCCTATGGACGCGTTGAAAAATTCCAAATGATGGCACAAAAGAACAGTGCACTATTACAACTAAAAGAAGAGTTTGGTTTGGAACTCTATTAATCCCTTCCAATCGCCTGCATAAAGTTGCTAACAAATTGAGTATAAAGGATAAAAAAACATCTATTTAATTTTTTATTTATTCATTTATATTTATTTTTGCCAATAATAAACAAAAGAGGCAAACAAACATTTGAGAACAAAAACAATTATATGGATGCTATTGGGGCAGATACTGTATACTTCTGTCTTATCAGCACATACAATAGCCAATCAAGAAAAGCAGAGTATTCTGCAATCATTGGTCAAAAGACAAGTTCTCTATGATGACTCTATATCCATAGACAGTGTCATTGCGTGGAGTGAGCAACTTCTTCCCATCCTACAATCAAATGAAGATAGAACAACATATTTTCTATTACAACTTCAATTGGCCAATGCCTATACATTGCGCGGCGATATCAGCTTAGCAACGAACCGGGCACAACTTATGTACGAAGAAGCTAAAGCAACAGACTACCAATTTGGTATGGTAGTGGCCAACCAAGCCATCGGAGACGCCTATAATACAATAGCCAACATGGGGGATAAAGCCCTGGAATCATACCAGGATGCTTTGACTGAACTATCCAACATTTCAGACCAGCATCCATATAGGACACAGCTTCTTTTAAAAATGTCCAACGTTCTGCAACGGAAAGGACGTCTGGAAGAAGCGGAAAAAATCCTGGAAGAGCTGGAGAAAATATTATATCAGGAGCCTGACTACCCGACAGACTTCTTTTTCTGCATCGAAAAGACGAATTTTGCCATTTCCCATGGACACCTCTCACAAGACTATCTTGATGAAGCAAACATCTGGCTCCACAAAATGGACTCCATTTACCAACTGCACCCAGAGAAGTTCTATCGGTTTCACTTGGATTATACCACTGCCGCCTACTATAGAGCCATGGGAAATTGGGACAAACAATACTGGAAACAAGCTCTGGACATCTACTCCAAATTGCAAGCAGAATACTCCGGTAATAAGCGCTCCACGTATTACCGCTGGACTTCGCTGGAAAAAATCTATCTCTGTAAAATACAAGGCATGGCCATGGAAGCCTGCCGAATCTACCAGGAATTGTATCCTCCTATAGATACACTCGCTTCACAAAGCTATATCCGGCAAATCAATACGATAAAGGCAAAATACCAGGTAGATAAGGCAGAGACGGCCAGCAATAACGAATACAATAAAATCATAACCAGCATATTGGTAGGAACGATGGCATTAGTAACGTTATTTGTTCTACTTGCCATCCTACTCAAAAGGCAACGGGAAAAGGTGAAACTCTCCACCCAAAAACTGGCAACATCACGGATAAATGCCGAAAATGCCATGCGTGCAAAAAGCGTGTTCCTCTCGAACATGAGCCACGAAATCCGTACCCCACTCAATGCATTATCGGGCTTTTCATCCCTATTGACGGAAGAGGGACTGGACGATGAGACACGCCGTCAATGCAATGAAGTTATCCAACAGAACTCAGAACTATTGCTGAAGCTTATTAACGACGTGATAGATCTATCGAGTCTTGAATTCGGCAAACTGCAATTCTGTATTGCACAACATGATGCCGTAAGCATCTGCAGAAACGTGATAGATACCGTGAACAAAGTGAAACAGACACAAGCTGAACTTACATTCACCACCGAGCTGGAAGAAATGCCCATCGAGACTGACGACTCACGCCTGCAGCAAGTCCTGATTAACCTACTGATAAATGCTACCAAATTTACCCCACAAGGCAGCATTGTCCTAAAGCTGGAAAAAGAAACGGACGATACCGTACTATTCACCGTAACAGATACCGGTTGCGGCATTCCCAAAGACAAGCAAGCCAACATTTTCCAACGTTTTGAAAAGCTGAATGAGAATGCTCAAGGCAGTGGGTTGGGGCTCTCCATATGCCAACTTATCATAGAGCATATCGGCGGACAAATATGGATTGATTCAGAGTATGCCGAAGGCTCACGCTTCTGCTTCACCCATCCCATAAGCCAGAAAGGCAGAAAGGAGAATAAGAAATGAAACAGATATTTACATTGCTCATTGCCTTATGCTGGCTGTTACCGTCCGCACACGCAGATGTGCGACGGACAGAAGCCAAGGATAGCCTGCTACGTATATATCTTGCCTCCCCAGCCGATACCACCAGATTGGAAACCCTATATCAGATAGCACTGCTTGACCAACTGTCACCGACATTCATCTATTACGAGAACAAATTACTGGAAGAGGCCATCGCCCAGAAAAATATACTTTACCAGAGTGCGGCCATATATGCGCACATTATTTATTACTACAACCTACTGGACCAAAAACATGCAGAACAATGGCTGAAGAGGCTCGAACAGTTGTCTGAAGAGCACAACTACTACCGTCATTACTTCAGAGGCAAAAAGATGATGATAGAATTCTATGTCATCAGCCAGAAGATTGAATTAGCCCTCAAACAAGCACAAGACATGTACGACAAGGCTCAAAGTCTTGGCAACCATGACGGTATGCGCGAAGCATGCCTATGCCTGATGACTGGATATTTCAATACCTTACGTTACAAAGAAGGAATCACCTACCTAAACAAGGCTTTTGAACTGACAAGTCCGGATTCCTCCCTTGCCACTCAGATTGATTTATTGACAAAAGCGGTACTGGCTTACTCATATCTGCATGACAATGACAACATGTTCCGGTATCTGGAGGAACTCAACAATGCAAAAAACAGATTGCAGGAAGAAGGCACCACCGTACTGACAAACGGCTATACCAATTTGTATCTGCTCATAGATTTACAATACGCCCTTTACTATACCCGCCTTCAACGTCCTGCGGAAGCATGGGAATATTTGCAGAAAGCAGAGCGGCATCTCAGTACATCTTCATTTCTTCCTTATCGGTTGATACGTTTGGCAGCATATGCCGAATATTACCAACTGACAAAAGAATACGACAAAGCTTTGGTTTATTTAGAAGACGCCATTGAACTTGTAACCCCTATTTCACTGGATAATGCCATGATTTATGGACTTCAGAAAGCGGATATATTAGTAAAGATGGGGTTTCCGGACGACGCACTTCCTGTCTATAAACAAATAACCAAGGCAAAAGATTCGTTATATACAGTATTCTCCACCTCACAGATAGAACAGATACAAAGCCTATATAATATGGACCAACTGCTTTTCCAAAAAGAACAGCGGCAAGCCACTTTTCACCGTATCTGTCTCGTTACCTCCATCATCATCATTATAGCCTTGTTACTTTTCAACCTACATATGTATAGAAGCAGGAAGCGGCTGCAACAAGATGAGAAGGAAATGCGTAAATTGGCAATTATTGCCGAAGAAGCCAACGAAGTAAAAAGCCGTTTCCTTGCCAATATGAGTTATAATATCCGTATTCCACTGAACAATGTAGTCGGTTTCTCCCAACTGCTTTCCACCGACAACGAACTGGATGAAGAAGAGCGAAAAGAGTATTCCGGTATTATCCAGACCAATTCGGGTGAGCTTATCCAACTGGTAAACGACGTATTGGACCTCTCACGCCTGGAAGCGAATATGATGAAATTTCAATTGCAGGATTGTAATGTAAAAGAATGGTGCAACGAACTAGGTTGTCTAATACAAATGCGTAGTGAAGGCCGTATCCTCCTGGAACTACAAGTAGAGGTGGGAGATGTGCGTATCCATACCGACGTCAACCGCCTTACACAAATAGTGACAAGTATGCTGCTTTATCCGAACGACTGCAAAGAAACGCGCAAAGTCAGCATGTTCTTGGTCAACCATCCGGACAAACACATCATCGCATGCCGGATAGAGAACAGTCCTATAGCCGATTCCAGGTTTGCCTCTCAAAAAGTATCAGTGCAACAGAAAATCAACCAGTTGTTCTTTGAACATTTCAAAGGTACCTATCAAACCGAGAATGTCGAAGAAGGAGAAATCGCAGTGATTACTTTTACCTATCCGACTCTTTCTTAAAAGTTGAAAATCGGCTTAAGCTCCAGCTAAAGCCAATAGTATCAGAGCAATTCGTTTACGAAATTCAAAAACGAACATTTTTCAGTCTCTGCGGTATGCTGTGTCGCTTTCTCGACTCCTTATTTAGACGACATACAAATTATACGTTTTTAATCAAGATTGATAGCAAGTAATAAAGAAAACCACTATTTTTGCCGAACGAATTAGTACTAATAATAATTTAAATCTAAAAGAAAATGGCTTACGTAATTAGTGACGATTGTATTGCTTGCGGAACTTGTATC
>OLPH01002099.1_pt1 | contig 17383 bp, 24 predicted proteins | sample 1672951 | NCBI WGS metagenome assembly OLPH01 (sample SAMEA3136740, study PRJEB25190) | human gut metagenome | reverse complement strand
GCACCGAGACCCTGAGCCTGCGCATCGAGCGCCATGTGGAGAACACCAAGAAGGTCGTGGAGTTCCTGGCCAACCATCCGCAGGTAGAAAAGGTCAACCACCCCTCTCTGCCGGATCACCCGGACCACGCCCTGTACGAGAAGTACTTCCCCAACGGCGGTGCTTCCATCTTCACCTTCAACATCAAGGGCGGCCGTGAAGAGGCCTTCAAGTTTATTGATAACCTGAAGGTGTTCTCTCTGCTGGCCAACGTCGCTGATGTGAAGAGCCTGGTCATCCACCCGGCTTCCACCACCCACAGCCAGCTGAACGATGAGGAGCTGGCCGAGCAGCAGATCTACCAGAACACCATCCGTCTGTCCATCGGCACCGAGCACATCGACGACATCATTGCCGATCTGGAAGCCGGTTTCGCAGCAGTCCAGGGCCAGTGACCCAGACGGTCCGGGGCCACCCCCCACTCCGGCCCCCGGACCGCTTTTGACCCATTTGCCAATCACTCTCTTTTTCTTGTTCCATTTCGCAAGCTCCACCCACCCTCTGACCGCTTTTCCGGAGGGTGGGTGGAGTTTTTGTAAGGGAAAAGCGCATCTTCAAGGGTGAAACTCTAGGGGCGGACAAAACAAAACCTCAGCGTACTTGCATACGTTGAGGTTTTTTGGTGGGCGCGGGTGGATTACGCAAGCCGCGCAGAAAAGGAGTCCGGGTCGCGGCTCCCAGCGGCTGCATCGTGCCTTGAGCGGCACGCGCATCCTGCTGGCCGCAGCCCCAACAGCTCCTCCCTGTTTCTGCCGCTGGCAGCGGTCGTCGCTGTTGCACAGGGGCTTTTTTCCCCGCCGGACTATTCGGCGGGTCGATGCTGTTCGAATCCACCCGCTCGGTGAGATTAACTTTGTTATATAACAAAAACCTCAGCGTACTTGATACGTTGAGGTTTTTTGGTGGGCGCGGGTGGATTCGAACAACTATTTTTTCGGTCTGTCTGTTCCTGCCGTGTCAGAAAATGCAGCATTCAAGCCGATTTTCGGGGACGGCATGGAACGCGCGATGCACCACTGGAACAGCTCGAACGTTAAAAGTGGGTTGCAAAGTGGGTTATTTTTCGGGGCCCGGCGCGTACTCGGACAGCACGCCGGAGACGGCCTGCGCGGTGGCGTCATCGCGGCCGGTGACGGCGTGGGAGTACCAGCCGTAGGTGTCCATGCTCTTGCTGTGGCCCACGATGCGGCGCAGCTGGGCGGGCGGCACGGCGTCCTCGATCATGCTCACAAAGGTGTGTCGCAGCTCGTACAGGCTGACCGGCGGGTCGATGCCGTTGCAGCGCTGGTAGAACTTCCAGTAGTTGTACAGGCTTTGCTGGTTGGCCAGCAGGAACAGCGGGTCATCGTCCCGCAAGGGGCGCTCCTCTTCCTGCGTGCGCTGCTGCAGCTGGGCGCGGATCTCGGCCACAGCCAGAGGGTGCAGCACCACGGTGCGGATGGCGTTCTCGTTCTTGCCGCTGGTCTCTTCGTTCTGGCGGTTGATGGCCCGCCCGATGTGCACCCGGTCACCATCCAGATCGCCCACGCGCAGGCCCAGCAGCTCACCAGGGCGCAAGCCGGTCATGACCGCGATGCGGTAGGCGTGCACGTTCTCGTCCTGCTCCACTTTTCCACGCACCACACGGGTGTCGGTGGATAAGAGCACCCGCAGACTGTCCGGCTGCAGGATCTTCCGGCCCTTCAGGCGGGCACCCTTCGGCACGGTCAGGTCCTCGTCCTCCGGGCGCAGGGCTGTGTACTTGTGCTGGCGTGCCCACTTGACAAAAGCCACCTCCACACCCCGGATGCCCTGCAGCGTTTTGCGGGACAGGTTGCCCCGGCTCTTGCGTTTGCTGTCCGGATTCAGACAGCCCTCCTTATAGGAGCGGTTCAGTACGTCCTGCAGCATGCCGGTGGTCAGGTCGCCGATCCGGCGCTGTCCGATCACCGGCAAAATGTAGTTGCGCCCAAACTTCTCCACCTGCTCAATGTTGCTGGTGCCGCCCGTGGCTTTGACTGAGATCATGTACTCGGCCCACACGTCCGCGCAGCGCTTTGTGGTGCTGCTGATGCCCTCATCCAGCCAGGCGTCGGCCTTGCGGTTCGCTTCGCGCTGGCCGGTCCGACCGGCTTTTGCGCTGGTAAAGGTCCGGCGCACGCCGTCCTTCTGCACCTTGATCTGCCAGCGCTGCTGGTTCGGCAGCCAGACCGCCGTATTGGTTCGCAATCCCATAAAAACACACCTCCATGGGTACACTTTGACAAGCCTGCCCGGAGGTGGTATCATAGTCTATGCAGAGAGTGGCAATTCTACTGTACAGAGCCGTGACACATTCAGGCAAGCGGTTCGGAAACCTCCTTCGGTGCGCCAACACCGGGGGAGGTTTTTGCTTTAAAGAGGTTGAACAGGCTTATCTACCTTTTGCAGGAAAAGTCCGTTCTCACCTCGGCGGATTTGAAAAATATAGCACCGGCTGTTTCTTCCGGCATAGTTCCAGCAAATTATCCTTGCTTTTCCGATTTTTCCATCGTTTAAATACCAAATATCTCCAAATATTTCCTTGCCAGTATTCTGCAATATCTTCCAATGCTCGTCTTGTGAGAGCAGACAAACTTTCATCTCCAACGGATATTTCGGTTTCTTTCCGGTTGGTGTAAGTGGCAAAATAATCAATCTGGTGTAATCATCCATCCCTGACAAGGAGGGTTCAAACCGGATGCTTTCTTCAAGGATTTTGAACAACGGAACATCTGAATCATCCATGTGTCCTTGATTCAGGAAAACGTTCATGCTTGAGATATCTTCTCGCGCAATCATCTGATTTTTTCCATCAATGAAGATAGAAATCTGATTGTTTTCCATGCCAAAATCAAAGCCACGAACTTTTGAAAAATCAAAACGGCTTTGGAACGCAAGTTCTGGCATTTCCAGCTCTATGAATTCCGGAGGTTTCCGATTGTTCCACCGTTCGAGGTACGAGTTATTGTCTGGATTTGGTACGGTTGACATCGTCTTGCGAGGCTTTTCTATGTCCGGCTTCTCTGCCGCTTCCGTTGCCATCTTGTCCACCACTTTAACTGCTTTTTTCATCCAATTAAAAAGGCTCATAATCCACCTCTTCCCTGCGGTATTCCTCATCCGCCACATTGGGGTTTTCCTTGTAATAGTAGTAAGCACGCCGGACATATTCCTCCGTCGTGTCCAAGATCTCCGCAATTTCATCGGCATCACGGCCCTGCTTCAACAGATCAAACAAGACCTGCTTTGGGATCGCGTGCCGGATATACCAGTGATCTGCCCGCACCTCATGCCGTTCCACAATGTCAAACGGAGTGGCCATGGAATAAAATCCGCCATACAGGCAATGGCCGAGCTCATGCCCGATGCGTGCCTGCTCTTCTGCATAAGTGCAGGGCTTGGAGTTGTCCAGCCCAATATAACACGCCCCATTGACCTCCGTTGACATACTGCCAATGATCGGCATTGGATAGCGCAAGACTTCCACATGATTTTCGGCCGCAACTTTATAAAAGTCAGCCCTTGTTCCCATTTGCATCCCGCTCCTTTATGAACCGGACGAACTGCTTGACCTCTTCATACTGGGCATCTGTCACAGGGCCACCGCCAAAGAGAGCAAACTTAATATCATCCTCCGAAACCCCACCGGTACGCCCGGCGGGGCTTTTTTGTTCGCCAATCAGGTCATTCACCGACACTCCGAAGTAGGCCGCAACCTTCGCGAGGGTATCGCCAGAAGGAACAGCCCCGGTATTCTTCCATTTCGTGACGGTCGAGTTACTCAGACCAATTTCTTTTGCGGCACGACTGCAGCTCACGCCCTTTTCCTGGCACAGTTCACTGTATACGTCATAAAACACAATTTTCAACGCCCCTTTTTGTGCAGAGCGCCAAATCTAACCAAATTCAGAAAAATTCATTGACTTTCTAACCAAATTCAGATATCATAGTGTCACAGTTGAATCTGGTTAGCAAACAAGCCCGGAATCAACTGAATGGCTCAGGCTAGAATTTGCGCTGGATAATTGTTAGCACCATCATCTTACCGCAAATTCTAACCAAAGTCAAGTTTTTAAGTTGAAGGAGGTTAGAATTGTATGCCTGCACAATGGACAGGTGAGCTTGTTGGAAAAATGCACAACGCCGGTGTCACCGGCAAAGAGCTGGCCGCACAGCTGGGAAAGAACCCAAAATACATTTCCCAGGTGCTGAACGGCCACTACGAGCCCAAGAAGGCAGAGCGCGAATTCAACGCTGCACTCTCCGCCATCATTGAAGGCCGTCAGGAAAAGGAGGACTGACCCATGGCAAAGAAACAGTTTCTGAAACTCCGGCGGCTGGCCGAAGATCAGGACATCACCACGGATGAGCTGGCCGCAAAGGCGGGCATCGTGCCCCGCACGCTGCGCAAGCGCTTTGCCGCGCCGGAGAGCTGCGGCACATGGAACTGGGAAGAGATCGACGGCATCTGCCGCGCGCTTCACATCCCGCAGGAGCAGATCGGAGAGTATTTCTTCCCGAAGGTTGAGAAAGGAGCATGAACATGAAGGCAAAACTTTACATCGACAGTGAGGACTCGACCATCAAGGTCGAAGGTGGTCCCAGCGACGTGCTGCATCTTCTGGTGTGCGCAATCGCCCAGATTCTGAAGAGCTATTTCCCGGACGATTTTGAGCGGCAGATGGGCTGGGCGTCTGGACTGCTCTACAACACGATCCGCGAGCTGAAAGAGGAGGACGACGATGAAGATTAAATCCACCGTCTGGCAGGTGCTGGCCGCCGGGAGTTTCGGTGCGGGCCTGCTGTACGCCCTGGGCATTGAGGGCACCGCGCAGGTGGGCGGCACCATCTCGGACAGCCAGTTCACCACCGCCATGGTGCTGATTCTGACCAGCCTTGCCCTGATGCGCATCAGCTTTGCCGTGCAGGACGCCGAGGAGCAGGCCCGCCGGAAAGTCCACAAGGAGCCCCAGAATACCGTGAAGAGCCGGAAGAAGGTGGGCTGATGCTGAAAAAGAAGCTCATCAACCTGCTGTACACTCTGGCGCTCTACGCAAAGGACAAGCTGCTGGACGCCGAAATTTGGGCGCTTAAGTGCACTGTCCGGACGCTTGAGGCACAGGGCAGAATCCTCGACCGTGTCCTTAAGCTCACAAAGGAGGCCGACGCATGACCGCCAAGGAGTACGTCGAGAGCCTGCAGCAGAAGTACGGGCAGCTCTGCCAGCAAGACAGCAATGCTATGACAACGACCCGCTGGGCGTCTGAGCTTTACAAGCTCGAAGCACGAATTGAGGTCTATGTTCTTGTGCTTGAGGACTTGGAAGGTGTGCTGCGGCTCATGGAGGACATCCCCCATGGCTGACTTTGTCAACAATGCCTTTTGGTATACGGTCTGGGACGCCAAGAGCGGTGACCTGCTGGCCAGCGGCACGGCTGCCATGTGCGCCCGGCGGCTGGGCTACGCCAGCGCCAACAGTTTTGCCGCTTCCGTCTGCCACTGGCTCAAGGACGGCAGGCAGCACGTCAAGTACATTTGCCAGCGGGAGCTCATCCCGCGCAGCGAGGTGGACAGCCTGCCCCGCACAACAAAAAGGCCCGCCCGTGTTCGCAGCACGGACGAGCCAAAAGAGTGATGGAATTTGCAAGCCCCATCACCCCGAAGGATAACACATTTTCGGAGGAAATGCAAATGGATATGATCAGCAAGAAGCTGGCGAACGACCGGCTGTACGCCTACCACGGCGGCCGGTTCTGGTTCTGGGACGAGGGACGCAGCATCTGGAAGGAAAGCCACCTGCTGGCCAAGAAGTACAACCTGAACCACGAATATGATAAGCTGCTCACCCCGGAGGACTTCCTGTCGGATCCGTCGCAGTTCCAGGCGCTGGAGGACTACGAGGTGGACTATATCCTGAAGAGCGCTCTGCAGAACGCTCAGCCCTGCAAAAATGCCCCCATCGACCCGGTGGAGGAAACGGCGGTGGTGCCCGCACAGGCCGCTTCCCCAGCGGCCACAGCCGAGGACAAGCCCGCTGCACCCAGCTTTGATTTTGGTGCAGATGACCAGACCAACGCCCTGCTGTTGCAGGATGCACAGACCTTCATCACCGGCAACATGGCACGCATCATGGCAGCCAAGCACGCCCACGACCTGACAGCCAATCACTACAAAGGCAGCTGGGGCAAGTGGTGCGCCGCCGTCGGCATCAGCCGGGACACCGGCGACAACATGGTGAGAGTTGCCGAACAGTTCGGCAACATCCAGTTAGAGGGCAAGTCGATTTTTGATGTACAGCCCATGAAGCTGCTGTATGCAGCCGCCAAGCCGTCCACCCCGGAAGAGGTCAAACAGGCCGTGTTTACCGGCGATATCACTACTTACAAAGAGTACCAGGAGGTCATGGCTCAGCTCAAAGCCAAAGAGGACGAGCTCGCCAAGACCCAGGCGGACCTTGACCACGAGATCAGCCAGAACGATGCCCTACTGGACGAGAAGGGCCGCCTGCTCCGGGAGTACGAAGCCAGCAAGAAAGCCCGTATGGATGCCGAGAACCGTGCCGACACGGCTGAGGGCAGTCTGACCGCCGCCATGGCCGACGTGCAGGGCCTGACCGAGCAGAACGCCCGGCTGAATGCCGAGAAGGAGCAAGCCGAGGCCCGCGCCCACAAAGCCGAGGACGCCTTAAAGCACCAGCCCATTGCAGGCGTTGTGGACGAAGAAGAGGTGGACCGCCGTGCCGCAGAAAAGGCGTGGGGCCTTGCGGATGCCCGCAACCGGGAATTGCAGGAAGAGAACGACCGCCTGAAAAAGAACAGCGCCCAGCTGGAACGCCGGATGAAGGCCATGACCAGCCGGATGGACGACCTTGGACAGACCGACTTTGAAACCGCCAATCACTGCCCGGAGGCAATGCTTGCCATCTGGAACAGCTGCAAGGGCAGCTATTCCCGCCTGACGGGTGAGGACCTGGAAAACACCTTCCAGTACATCTGCAACACGCTGAATAGCATCCGGCAGGAAGCCGCATTGCTCTGCCGCCAGCCGGAGGGCTACGACGGAGGTGCCGCCTGATGAACCCGATGTATGACCTTGCCCTGGACGGCTACGGCCCGCCGCTGGAGCCGCCGGATGGTTATTATTTCCTGACCAACGAACAGCAGGCCGCACAGGAAGCGGCGGAACAGGAGAAAGACGAAGATGACGAATGAACTGACTGTCCGGGTGGAACGCCCGGTCATTCCGGCCATGAGCTGGAATGAGGAAGAAGTCCAGAAAAATTTGGACGAGCTTCTGGCCGCCTACACCGGCCGGGTGTACACGCCGGAATCCATCAAGGACGCCAAGGCCGACCGGGCCGCCGTCAACAAGTGGGACAAGCAGCTGGGCGACGCTCTGCGGGCCGCGAAGAAGCTCTATACCGACCCGCTGGAAGCCTTTGGCCAGCGCATCAAGGCCATGCAGGCCCAGTGCAAGCAGGTGTCCGGGGCCATTGACCAGCAGGTCAAGGCCGTGGAGCAGGCCGAGCGGGAGGAAAAAGCGTCCTCCCTGCGGCTGGTCTACCGGGACTGCATCGGGGAGCTGGAACCGCTCATCTCTTTTGACCGGCTGCTGGTGTCCCAGTGGCTGAACAAGACCTTTGACCTTGCCAGAGCGTCCAAGGAGCTGCGCCTGGCGGTGGAGACCCGGCGGGAAGAACTGCGCCTGATCCGGGACACCTGCGGCGATGACGCCGAAGCCTGCACCACCGAATACCTGCGGGCGTTCAGCGTCAACGACGCCCTGCACGAGCACCAGCGTCGGCAGGATGCCCGCGCCGCACAGGCCGAGGCCGAAGCCCGGCGGCAGGCCGCAGAGCGGGCAAAAGCCGCCGCACCGGTCACCGCCCCGCCTTCGGAAGAGGAACGGCAGGTGCGGGAGGAAGCCCGGCAGACCGCACAGAGCAATGCCTTTGTCACGGCTTCCGGTCGGCTGGATTGTGAGGTTCTGCAGCAGTTCGCACAGCCCGCCGCACCGGCCCGCAAACGCTATTCCTTCTGGGTGGAGTTTACCCCGGAGGACATCGCATGGTTCAAGCAGGGGGCCGCAGAGCGCGGCTTCCGGTATGGTTCTGTTAAGTAATGCAGGAGGTAATTTATATGGCATTCACTCGCAACGGCGCATCTGCGCCCACCACGTCCGCACCCGCTTCTGCCCCGGTCCAGGGCACCGCATCCCGCATGGCTGCCATGCAGCAGCGCGCCGCCCAGAGCACGGCCCTGCAGGCCGCTTCCCCGTCCGTGCCGGTGGAGATCACCGCCGCAGACGGCCAGCATTTCACGGTCAGCTTTGCCGACGTGCGCAACTTCATCTGCGCCAAGGCCACCGACGCCGAGTGCAAGATCTTTCTGGAGACCTGCAAGCAGTACCGGCTGAACCCCTTCACAAAAGAGGCCTATCTGATCCACTACGACAACAACAGCGAGGACACCCCCAGCACCATCGTCCTGGGCAAGAACTGTTACATGCAGATGGCCGAACGGCACCCGGCCTTTGACGGCTTTGAGGCCGGCATCATCGTGCTGGACACGGAAGCCGGGCAGCTGGACCACCGGGAGGGTTCCATCGTCTATGAGGGCGAGGAGCTTCTGGGCGGCTGGGCCAAGGTCTACCGGAAAGACCGCACCCGCCCCAGCTACGAGGAGGTGAAGCTGGCCGAGTACGACACCGGCAAATCCCTCTGGAAGGGCAAGAAGGCCACCATGATCCGTAAGGTGGCCCTGGTGCATGCTCTGCGGGAGGCATTTCCGTCCACCTTCGGCACCCTGTACGATGAGAGTGAAGTGCCCGTCCGGGTGGATGCCGAGGGCACGGCACGGGAGCTGGATGATGCGGCCCCTTCTCCCCGCTGGACCCGCATCCGGGACACCGCTGCCCAGGCGGACGCCCTGGCCGTGGAGGATGCCGACGAACCCGCTGACGACCCCTTTGCCGGAGGTGAGGACGCATGATCATCAAGACGAGCACCGGGGTGCTGCTCCATGGCACCCTCGCCAAGGATCCGGAGATCCGGAATGCCGGCCAGAAACAGGTGCTCAAGTTTGACATCAAGGTCCACAGCGTGAAGAACGCCGCCGGGAACTGGGAGGGCCTGTATGTGCAGGTAAACGTCTGGCACGGGCTGGAGCAGTGGGACGGGATGCTGCAGAAGGGCGACTATGTCACGGTCTATGCGCGGGAGCTGAAGAGCCGCGAATACAACGGCAAGACCTATTACAACGTGGACGCTGATGACATCCAACCCGGCGGGCTGGTGACCTTCCGGTGGATGCAGACGCTGGCCGATATGATGGCTGCCCCTGCCGTGCCGGAGATGTCCCCCACCGAGGAGGCAACGCCCTTTGACCCGCCTCCGGCCCCGGCCCCTGTGCAGACCTCTTTGCAGGGCGGCCAGATGTACCCCGGTGAGCACCTTGCCGACTATGCGACCCGCAGTGCAACAGCACCCGCCGCAGACCTTCCCGCAGACGACGCCCTCATCGAAGACACCGATGACCTGCCGTTTTAACCCGTCTCACAGAAAGGAGGTCCGGCCGTGGGCATTGACCCGACACGCGGGTTCGTAGCCTTTCCCCGCGGCCTGACCGAGTGGGAATGGTACACCGAGCCCAACACCGCCCGGCTGTTCTTCCACCTGCTGCTTACCGCAAACTGGCAGGAGAAGCAATGGCAGGGCATCACGATCCACCCCGGTGAGCTGGTCACCAGCCAGTCACAGCTCGCAAAACAGCTCGGTTTGAGCGTCCGGAATGTCCGGACGGCTCTGGAGCACCTACAGGTGACAGGGTATCTGACAGTCAAAACCGGGTCAAAATACAGCGTCATATCAATCAATAATTATACATCCATCGTTGCTGGTGACAGGCAAAGTGACAGGCAGGTGACAGGCAACCGACAGGCGACCGACAACAACTTAACCATTATAACCAACCAACAAGCTAACAAGTCCTCGTCTGCTGCGCAGCCGACCCGGACGAGGACGACGACACAGCCCCTTGTGATAGAGTTCGAGAGCAGCATCGGCAAGCTGAACGGCAAAGGCAAGGCCGAGCTGACAGAATACGCCGACCGGCTGGGCTATGAGCTGGTGTCTGCCGTGATCGGCAGGTGCGCGGATCTGGGCGGCCACAGCTGGGCCTATGTGCGCACAGCGCTGCAGGAGGCAGAGGCCGGCAAGTACCACTCGGTGGAGGACTACCGGAAAGCCCATCCCGTCGGGAGCGGACGAAACCGGCCCGTGAGCCGACCGGAGCCCGGCGGGAACGACTTCCTGACCACGCCCATTGAACAGAGCCTGAAGCGGCTGAAGAAGAGCACAGCAAAGGGGGACGACCCACATGTACCGGAACTCTGAATACTACCCGGACCCCACCGCCGGGGCCGCCCTCCGGCAGCTGTACCGAAAGGAGAAGGATTTGAACACCGGAAAACAGTTTGAAGCGGACTGGAAGAAATCCATGCCGTCGGATGCGTGGTGCTACCGCCTGAAGGACAGCGCCGCCAGCTACTACGGCGGCAACGAGAGCCTGAGCTTTTCCATTGACAACATCTGTGACTTTGACGTCTACCGCTACCCCATGCACCACTATTTCGAGTTAAAGACCATCGAGACGCCCAGCATCCCGTTAGAAAAGATTTTGGGCCGGTTCGACCGAGACAAACAGAAATACCACAAGCTGAAGCACATCACCGACATGGCCGCTGCGGCGGCCTACAGGGGCCAGACAGCCCATGTGGTCATCAACTACCGTGGCAAGGTGGACCGCACCTTTGCGGTGCCCGCAAGCGCCGTGCTGGACTTTCTGCGGACCCAGACCCGCAAAAGTATTCCGTGGCAGTGGGCCGCCCTGCACGGCATCGAGGTGGAGCAGCACCAGCTGCGGGTGCACTGGCGGTATGACGTGGACGGGCTGCTGAGGAAGCTGGAAGAAATGGAGGACAACGCATGATCCGCAAATGGACACCTGAGAGCGACGAACCAAAGCCGGGCGAAGCCAGCAATGTGCAGCAGCTGCGGGCGTGGTTTGAACGCCTGCCGAAAATGCGGGCACGGATCTGCCAGCAGCAAGAGCACATTGCAAGCCTGCGGAATGCCGCCACCACGACCACATCCGGCACATCCGGCGCACCGGGCCGCTCCGGCACCAGCGACAAGGTAGGCCGCAACAGCGATGCTGCCATGGATGCCGAGCAGCACCTTGCCGAGCTGAAATGCCAGTACGCCGAGATGCAGAAGGAAGCCATTGAAGTGGCCTACATGCTCCATGCAGACCCGGCGTCCATCAAGCGCAGCCGCTGCCTGATCCTGTATTACGTCGAGGGAAAAAAGCAGGCAGACATTGCGCCGATGGTCGGCTATTCCGGCCCTGAAAAAGTCTCCCACGCGATTTCTGCCGGTCTGCATCAGCTTGCCGAGGTCGTAACCGAGCTGAATCTTAGTTGATTTGTGCAATCCGCACAACCTGAAGCGCCCTGTTTTTTACGCCCAGCGGCATTTACAGGGCAGCAAACTCTGTGGTTGAATTGTACCATCGGCAAAGCCGTAAAGGCAAACCGATCTACGCAGTCTCCGCACCGTGTCCCCGCTGCTTGACCACGCGGCGCGCGGGCTGCTTCTATGTTCCGGTAGCTCAACAGGGAGAGCAGCAGCCTATTGAAGCAGCAAGCAGGCGGTTCAAATCCGTCCCGGAACACCAGTTTGCCGCCGACCCCGTAGGCGGTGCTTCCCTGACGCATGGGCCCATCCCCACTTTTGGCTGGCGTGTGAGGGAGAAAGGTTCTTTCCTTCCCTTCCTCGTCGAACCTCCGCACGCCGTCGGAGGCCATAGAATCCACAAGCCGGTTTCAGGCTTTTCCGGCCGGATGTGCGTCAGATTCACCGGTATGGAAACATACCGGCTTTTATATGACCGCCTGAGCGCAATTTGGAGCGCAGCGCATGTGTGTAGACACGGCTGGTTCGATTCCAAGGGCGGCTTTCTGTGCTTGTAGCTTAGCTGGTAGAGCACCGGACTTTTAATCCGGGGGCCGCGGGTTCGAGCCCCGCCAGGCACACCACTTGCGCACCCTAGAGGGGGCCGCGCAATATCGGGGCATCCGGCCGCGAAAGTTCCGGATGCAGCAGCACCCGCCCGTTTGACGTTGTCCAACGAACTGAATGTATTGGGTGCTGCTTATTTTAATATTTTGACCGTTCGGATTTCCGGGCGGTTTTTCTTTTGCATGAGTTTAGAGAGGTGGTGGCGGTGGCCTACAAGAAGAAAAATCCGGTGGGCGCACCGCCGAAATACAAAACTGCTGCAGAGATGCAGACCAAAATCGACGCTTACTTTGCGGACTGCGAGGGCGAGCTGATGCAGGACGAAAACGGCCCGGTTCTGGACAAGCACGGCAATGAGATCTATCTGCACCAGCGCCCGCCCACCGTGACGGGTCTGGCGCTGGCTTTGGGGTTTGCATCCCGTAAATCGCTGCTGGAATATCAAGGCAAGGCCGAATTTGTAAACACGATTACGCGCGCAAAGGCCCGCTGTGAGCAGTACGCCGAGGAGCGGCTGTTCGACCGGGACGGCACCAACGGCGCACAGTTCAGCCTGCGGGCGAACTTCGGCTGGAATGACAAGCCCAAGGATCAGGCCGCCGTGCTGGACGAGGAGACGCCGGTGGACGATCTGAGCAAGGCGCTGTTTGAATTGAGCGAGGGCAAGCATGGCACTGGGTGAGAAGCAGCTTCAGATTCTGCAGTTCCGGCTTTCGGATTACAGCTACCTGATCTGTGACGGTGCTGTGCGTTCCGGCAAGACTTCCCTCATGATGGTGGGCTTTGTGGATGATGCCATGGAGCGGTTCAGCGGCAGGCGCTTCGGCATCTGCGGCAAGACCGTGGACAGCGCAACCAAGAACATCGTGCAGCCTTACATGGCGATGCAGTACGCCCGGAAGAGCTACCGCATCAAGTGGAGCCGCACCGACAAGACCATGACCATTTCCAAGGGCAGCGTCACCAACGTGTTTGAGGTGTTCGGCGGCAAGGATGAAAGCAGCTATGCATTGATTCAAGGCCGCACGCTGGCGGGATGCCTGATTGATGAGGTCGTTCTGCAGCCGCGTTCGTTCGTGGACCAGGCCATGATCCGCTGCTCTGTCACAGGGGCAAAGGTCTGGTTTTCCTGCAACCCGGCAGCGCCGTCCCATTGGTTCTACACCGACTGGATCAAAAAGGCAGACAAGGGCGAGATCAACGCCCAGCACATCCATTTTGTGCTGCGAGACAACCCCGGACTGTCCGAAGAGACCATCCAGCGGTATGAGCAGTCCTTCACAGGCGTGTTTTATGACCGCTATGTGCTGGGGCGCTGGGTGGCGGCTGAAGGCATCATCTACAAGCCCTTTGCCGAAAGCATTGGCAAGGGTGACACCCGCTTCCTCTGGCCCGCAAACAAGCCCTGCAAGCCGTGGCGGGTGCACATCGGGGTGGACTTCGGCGGCAACGGCTCCTGGCACGCCTTCGTGGCCACCGGCATCCTGCCGTACTATGCGGGTGTCGTGGGGCTGGCTTCCGCCCGCATCGACCCGAAGAATCAGGATGCAGACTTCCTCGCCGCGCAGCTCATTGAGTTCTGCACCGCCGTGTTCGCACGGTACGGCGAGATCCACTATATTTTCTGCGACAGCGCAGAGCAGACCCTGATCAACCACATCCGCACCCGGCTGCGTGCCTCCCGCCTGAGCTGGCTGGCCGACCGGGTGAATAACTCCGCAAAAATTCAGATTATCGACCGCATCCGCCTGACGTCCATTCTCATGGGCGGCGGGCGCTTTTGGTATATGCCGGAGGCCGCCACCCTGCGGGACGCCCTTGCAAGCGCCCTGTGGAGCCAGAAGCGCCCCGGCGTGGACGAGCGTCTGGACGACGGCACCACCGACATTGACACCCTCGACGCCTTTGAGTACACCATTGAGCGTGATTACAGGAGACTGACTGCAAGATGAACGTTTCGGCCTTTATCGAATATCTGAACAAAACCAAACATCTGCAGTTGGATGCGGATTATTACGGCAACATTGAAGTCTGGCGGCAATGGTGGAAGGGCGATGTTCCCGACATCCACGACCAGAAGGAGGACGCCCCGGACGGCAGCGTCATTTCCCGGCGTCTGGCTTCCCTGCGGATGCCGAAACATGTCTGCGAGGACTGGGCAAACCTGCTGCTCAACGACAAGACCACCTTCCAGATCGGCGACGCAAAGAGTGCCGCCTACCTGCTGGGCAGTGATGAGCAGCAGACCGGCGGCCTTTTGCGGCAGCTGCATTTCTGGGAGAATGCCAACAAGCTGGTGGAGCAGGCCTACTGGTCCGGCACCGGTGCTTTTGTGCTGAGTGTGGAAGGCCTGACGGTGGATGCCGCCGGGAACGCCCTGCCCTCGCCGCAGGGGCGCATTCAGCTGGACTATGACCCCGCCTGCTGCATTCTGCCCATCAGCGTGGAGCGGGGCGTGGTGACCGAGGCCGCCTTTGTGTCCGAGTGCGTGATGGGCGGTAAGCCCGCCGTCTATCTGCAGACCCACACCTGCAAGGGCGGCGAACGGACCATCACGAATGAATGGTTCGAGGTGATGGACGATGTTTCCGGCACGCCGAAATTTGCCAAGGCCAAGACCCCGCCGGGCATGGTGGAGCACATCACGGTCACCGGCGCGCCGGCATGGTTCAGCCTGTTCAGCCCGGCTGTCGCCAAAAACATCGACGGCGGCATGGGGCTGGGTATGAGCGTCTTTTCCGAGGCGCTGGACGCAGCCCAGATGGCGGATTACGCCTTTGACAACTACCGGCAGGACCTCCGCCTGGGCGGCAAGAAAATTTTCTATGACCGCTCCATGTGCAAAAAGTGGGTGGACAAGGACGGTGTGGAGCACGCTGTGCCGCCGGATGCCGTTCACCGCCAGATCTTCTACGAGCTGCCCGCACCGGAAGGCAGCATCGACCAGCCGGCCGCATGGCGGGAGTACAACCCCGACCTGCGCACCGAGGACAACCACCGGGCCGTGCAGGACGCTCTGGACATGATGAGCTTCAAGTGCGGGCTTGGCTGCCACCGCTACAGTTTTGAGCTGGGCAAGGTGGCCACCGCCACCGAGTACACCGGCAGCCGACAGGACCTTGTGCAGAACGCCAACAAAAACCAGATCCCCATTGAGACGGCACTGATCGGCATTCTGCGGGCCATCCTGTGGGCGGCAAAGTACCTGCTGGGTGCAGATGTGGACCCGGACACCAGCATCTCGGTCAACTGGGACGACAGCTACATTGTCAGCGAGCAGGAGCGCACCGCACAGCTGCGGGAGGACGCTCTGGCAGGGCTTGTGCCCCGCTGCCGGTATCTGTCCGCCCGGTATGGTCTGAGCGAGGACGAGGCCCACCGGTGGGCGGCAGAGGCCAAGGCTGACAGCCAGACCGATGAGCAGCTCACCTTCGGAGGTGCCTGATGCTGCCGCCGAGCTACCTCGATGCCATGCCGGATGCCTTTGTGCAGCTGGCGCAGCAGGTCGAGGATGAGATCTTACAGGATGTCGCCCGGCGCATCGGCAAAATGGGTACCCTCACCGAAACGGCCGACTGGCAGTTGTGGCGCTACCAGCAGACCGAGGCGGTGCGGGAGAACGTGGTCAAGCTGCTGGCAAAGTACAGCGGCAAGAGCGAAGCCACCATCCGCAGGCTGCTCAAAGAGGCTTCCACCGAAGCCATGGAGCGGGAAGATGCCATCTATTACCACTACAACCTCGAGCCCACACCCTTTGAAGAGAGCGCGGCCCTGAACAACCTGCTCAACGCCGGTGCCCGGCAGACCTGCGGCACATGGCGGAACCTCACGGCCACAACGGCCAACACCGTCTCCGGGGCCTTTGAGCGCACGCTGGATGTCGCCTGGGGCAAGGTGGCCACAGGTGCCTTTGACTACAAAACCGCCGTCAAGCAGGCTGTGGACAGCCTTGCAGACGAGATGCCGGAGATCACTTACCCCAGCGGCCACACAGATTCGCTGGAAGTTGCGGCCCGCCGGGCGGTGCTGACCGGTGTCAACCAGACCGCAGGCAAGCTGCAGGAAGCCCGCATGGACGAAATGAACGTGGAGTTCGTTGAGACCAGCGCCCACGGTGGTGCCCGCCCCAGTCACGCCGAGTGGCAGGGTCGGCGCTTCCATCGGGGCGGGGCAGTGGATTACAAGGGTAAACACTACCCGGACTTTGAAGCTGCCACCGGCTACGGCACCGGCGCAGGCCTGTGCGGCTGGAACTGCCGCCACACCTTTTTTGCCGTATTCCCTGAGCTGGGCGACCCGCCCACCTGGACGGAGGAGAGCCTGCAGGAGCTGAACGCCCGGAACATCGAGTACAACGGCAAACTGTACACCCAGTACGAGGTCAACCAGATGCAGCGTGCCCGGGAGCGGAACGTGCGCAAATGGAAGAAGCGGTATCTGGCCGAGAGTGCCGCCGGGTCTGACACCACCGACAGCGCCATGCGCCTGAAAGCAGCCCGCCAGAGCCTGAGCGAGTTTGCCAAGGCCACCGGCGGGCGGGTGGACAGTGCCCGGACAAGCGTGCATGGGTTTGGGCGGAGCGCCAGCAGTAAGGCAGCGTGGGCTGTCCGACACAACACGTTGACAAACACCGCTGGGCAAACTATCATTAAAGTCAGCAAGAGCAACATTACCGGCCCCCGCAACGGCATCACGCAAAAGACCAATGCAAAGGGCGGCATCGACCGCAATTATTACGGCCCGGATGGTCGTCAGACCAAGCAAATCAGCAACAACGGCCACGGCCATAAGGTCGAAGAAGCCCTCGGAAAACATGGCGAGCACGCCCATGACTATATTTTTGATGCAGAGGGCCATTTGTGTGGTCGTCCATCCCGTGAGTTGACAGATACTGAGCGAAAGGAGAACAGTGATATTTTATGACGGCGGATTCTTTACAGAAGGAGCTTTCTAAAGGCTGGGCAATGCTCGTCTTTCAGTATCACGGAAAAGAAGGTCATGTAGACCCTTATGACACCCGAGACGAAAATTTCTCTTATCTTCTGTGGTACGATGGAGATGAAAAACTCGTTCACAGCATGGAGGACGTCATGCACACCCCCATTTTCGACGGCCATTCTCTTTCCGAGATCGCTGGTGACATCTCTGAAATCGACTGGTGCTGACAACAACCAAATACCGCGAGCGTCTTTGCCCATCCGGGCAGGGGCGCTTTTTTCATGCCGTTTTAGCTCATGTTGGCAGAGCGCCGGTCTCCAAAACCGG
>OLPH01002084.1_pt1 | contig 17491 bp, 22 predicted proteins | sample 1672951 | NCBI WGS metagenome assembly OLPH01 (sample SAMEA3136740, study PRJEB25190) | human gut metagenome | reverse complement strand
CAGAATACCAACGGACTTGGAACAGTTTTCAATGGATTCCGTTTCATTGATCAGAATGTCACGGTTAAACACGATCTGAAGTTCAGCACCTTCATAATCGCCCAAGCCCCGGTTGCTGAAATCCTGATTGATGAACCACAACAATTCTTCAAAGGCCGCTTGGAACTCGGTTTCCATCCCGTTTGCGTCAAGGTCAATATCAGAATACATGGATTGAATGTTCATCTGATTGGGATTGTTGCCCATGCGGTCATCCTTGGCATTGTAGCCACGGGCATTTTCAATCAATTTATCCTTGAACAATTTCAGAATGGAATTGAAGTTTTCAGCGTTGATTTCCACAGTCAGGGTTTCCACCCCGCCATCTTCCCGAACCTTCACGGCTCCATAAGTGGCAAGGTTGCGCCGGAACTCTCCAAGGTTTTCCCCGTCATAGTTCTTCAAAATCAGGATGGTGTTTCTTGCGTCCTCCTGCATATTGTTTTCAAAGTCAGAAAGCATGGTGTTGATACCATCCTGAAGGGTTTTCACCCTGCGGATTAGAGGAATTTCCTGCTTGTTGTATTTGAACGGGATCAGCGGAATCCGCTCCCAATTCAGTTCAACGGTTTCTTCCCCATCATCAACACTGAAATAGTTTTCATGCTCCCCCAACTGTTCATCCGGGGTCAGGGTGGTTCCATCATACACATAGCGCCAAAGCCCATCACGCTTGAAAATCTCCACTCGCTCCACAATTTCCTTGCTGAACCCGTTCCAAACCTCTTGGGGGTAAAGACGGATTGCACAATCAAGGATGGTGTGATCATCGTCAGCCCAAAAGGGAAGGATTTCTTGGGCGGGGAAGTGCTTAAAGGCCAGTTGCCCATCATCCCCATAGTAAGGGAACAACCAACCAATCCCGCCTTTTAGGGCATCTTCACAGACATACTTCAGAAGGCGGCGGAACCGCTTATCAAAAACCCTGTTCAGCAAGTCCGCATAGGTCTTGTTTTTACAGGTCACGGTTATAGGCTTGCCCACAAGGTAATTGGTTTTCTGATCCACCATCAGGGCAAATTGGTTATCCACCAGCCGATTGTTGGGAAGGTTGTCAACTTCCTGAAGTTTGCCATCCTCCCCAATGATGGTGCGCTTTCGGAACAGAATATCATGGGTGCCTTCATAGTAGGCATCCCCGGTAATCTGTTCCTTCCGCTTGTGGCTCCGCTTCCATTCATCAATTTCAGCGGCAAAGAACTGAAGTTCAGTCATGCCGGTATATCCGCCCATCAGGATCAGGCGATTGATCCGGGCTGTTTCAGTAAGCATAGGCATATTCAATCACCTTCCTTTTGTGGGGGGGGGCTTGAAATCCAATGGGCCGCTGTCTGGTCTTTTCCAAGGTCAGCGTTTGGTTTGAAAGTTCCACTTCAATCTTCAAAGACTGGTAGGGAAGCCGCTCCGCCCACTGTTCAATTTTCTTCAAAATGTGCTGTTGTTCAAACATGGGCGGTTCCTTTCTATTGACCAATGAACACGAAGCCCCGAAAACACACGGTTTCCGGGGCCTGTTGTTACTACTCTGTTACTCAAACGAAAAAGCGGGGCCAACCAGCATATCTTCCAGCGCATAGCGCATAGCGTCCATCAGGTGGTTAAAATCATCAATGGGGCGGTTGATCTTGGCCCCGAATTTATCTTCATCCCATGTGTAGTTTGAAATTTCTGTGATAAAGTTCACACAACGGGGATGGATGATGATAATATAATCCTGAATGTACTGAATGCCGTTGTTTACACTGTCCTTGCCCTTCCGGGCGGCTCTGATACGGGGAAGCCCTGCTTCCCGCAATTCGTCAATGCTCTTGGGTTCTGCGCAGTCGGCCTTGATACGCTCTTTGGCATAGCCCATCACCGTGATCCGGTTGCTGATTGCCCGGTTGGTCAGGGCCTTTTCATACAGTTCATCAAAAACCCAAATAGTTTTTTCTTCCTTGCTCACCAGCCCACAGAACAGGGCCGTTGGGTCATTGGTATAACCGAAGTCAAGGCCGAAGGCCGATTTCACGCCGTTCCGGGCGCTGATTTCAGTCGGATTGAACAGTTCTTCCCGCCAGTTCTCATAAATCAGGCCATCCACAATGCCCCAACCACCCAAACCGGCCACTTTATAGCGCCGGGGGTTGGTTTCCTTCATGGTCTGGAAAACCTTCAGATCGGCTTCATCCAGCCATTCATTACACTGATAATTGGTGGTTGTGGCGTAAATCTGCCCGTCCGGGGAAGTCCAACTGTCATGGAAGTGATATGTGGGGTTCCCTTGTTCGTCCTTGCCGATGATTTCACCGAAGAACCGCTTCCTGATCCAGTGCTTTTCATTCCACGGGTTGAAGGTTAGGGTAATTTGCTTGAACAGGCCGCTTTCTTCCGGGATAGCGCCACGAATGCTTTCGTCCAGCATATTGAAATCATCTTCATTGGTGATTTCATAGGCTTCTTCAATCCAGCACCAGCACAAATACCCAATTTCAACCGTAATGGAAGTAACCTTCAGGGGATCATCAAGGCCCCGGAAGTAAATCTTCTGACCGGTGGGGGTATAGGTCATTTCAAGAGGGCTTTCCTTCACTTCCCAATAAGCCTGAACCCCAAGCCGGTTGATTGCCCACTTCAATTCCGTGAAGCAACTATCCTTCAAGGTTCTGAACACCTTGCGAACCACAAGGGTATTGGCTTCCGGGTATTGCATCATCCGTTTGATGATGTTCAGGGCCGTGGTTTTAGATTTCTTACTTGCTCGGCTCCCTTTACAAACCCGGTAACGGCCTTTGAAGTTCCAGAAAGTTCCATAGCCTTTACCAACCACTTCAGGAAGGCGGATCACCTTGGCCTTGGGGTTAATCTTCAAGTTGATCATCCCCCATGATAACCACGGGAACAGCACCGCCCAAATCTATCTTGTCATTGAACAGGGCGTAACGCTTGCCAATCAATTCAGCGGCCTTCAAGCGTTCCTTGGCGGAAACATCAATATCCGCTATGGTCTGAATACCATCACCAACCAATTTCAACACCTGTTCGGTGTGTTGTCCCCGCATTACAGCGGTCAGGTATTCAAGGACTTCTTGGGCATCAGCGATTTTGGCAGAATGAAGTTTTTCAAGTTCGGTTTCAATGTAGGCTTTCAGGTCAGGTTTTGCAAGGTTTTCCGAACCTGTCTGCTTTGCGGTCTTGGGCGAATACCCCGCCTTGATTGCCGCATCGGTGGCATTACCGCTGATCAGGTATTCATCACAAAACTTCCGCTGTTTCGATGTCAAGGTATTCACCCCCTTTGAAAATCAAAAGAAAAGCGCCCCGGTTCCCCGTAGGCGCAATTTCATATCTGCATTGTACCACTAACTAACGGTGACTTTCTATTGCTAATTACTGTCCATTAGTGACGCAAATGCAAGAAGGGCTTTTCCGTGGGTTCTATAAACCCATCTGATTTCATGCTCTGTTTCGTCAGCAATGATTTCCCACTTTTTATCTTGGATATACCGGGCAATCAGAATATTCCGCTGATCAAGGTCAGGGATTTTACTGATCATGTTAAAGGCATCCTTCTTCATGGTCACAAGTTCATCAATTTGGGCATTTATATCATCTTCAAGGGACATGATTTTTACAATCGTTTCCCCTAAAGTGTCTTTTGGCCCGGAAGTTTGAACCTTGTCCGGCTTCAGTTCATAGTTCTGACTTGTCAGCCCTGCCCGAAGGGTATTCACGGTATCTGTCAACCGCTGGATCAGCCGGTCAGTTTTATGAATTTGGGAAAGATGGTCTTTCGCCTTTTGGGAAAGTTCCTTATCAGTCACTATGTAGCACACATCCTTTCATACATCTGTTCTGTGAAAACTTCAGGAATATCAAGGCTTTTCAAGGTGTAGAACAGATGGAACAGATATTTTCGTCATTCTCTCTTAATATTACTTTCTTATATATTTTTTTATATTTTAAGTTTAAGTAATATAACATCTGTTCCATCTGTTCTACTTTACGAAAAAGCCAGTATTTTCAACGGCTCACACCGTCACAGATCAGGTGTTTACATCTGTTCCATATCTGTTCCAACTTCTGAAGGGTTTCTACTGCCAGCGCCTTCAACCGGGCTTTGAAAATCCACCACTCCAACTTCCGCCGCAACCACCGGGGGCAATCCATTGTAACGGTGAAAGAAACACCCGTCAGAATCGGCGGAAAGTCTGACGGCTCCGCTTCTAATGAGATTTTGATTTCCTCAACTTCTACAACGGGTTCCCCATTGATATACAGGGTTCCTTTCCCGCTATCAGTGTTCGGCCCCATTTTTAGCACCTGCCTTTTTTTCTTTGAAAGTTAATTTTCAACTTCATCCAGCCTATCACAGCAAATTTGAAAATATCCGGGGTCAATCTCATAGCCTATGTAGTGCCTTCCGGTATTGACCGCCGCAACTGCGGTAGAACCGGAACCAAGACAATTATCCAATACTACATCACCTTCATTTGTATAAGTCTTAATTAGATATTCCAATAGTGCAACAGGTTTTTGGGTCGGGTGTAATCTTTTCCCATCTCTTGGAAAAGATAAAATAGATAGCGGATTTCTTTTAAACTTTCTGTATCTACATTATGGGAGTTTCCATAACATGTTGTGTGAACCCTATTCCCGTTAATCTTTTTGTACGGCTTGGAATACCAATACTGTTTGTTGTATAGGGGGGGGGGATTTATAGAAAACCAAAATGTTTTCGTGGCTTTTCAAAGGCTTTCGATTTGCATTCAAAAAATCACAACCCTTCTGCTTATCCCAAACCAGATCATATCTAAACAGTTCAATTTGGCTTTGAATTAGTTTGGTTGTAAAGGGTTCTGAAGCAAATAAAACGATAACCCCATTGTCTTTGATTATGCGTTTATATTGTGCCCACAACGGCTGAAAAGGAATTATTTCATCCCATTTACACGCCGTAGTTCCATAGGGCAAATCGCACAGGATCATGTCAATACATTTGTCAGGCAATGAAGGCATCCCTTCCAAACAATCCTGATTATAAATTGTATCAAGTGCTATCACCTGTATTCCCTCCCGCTCCGCTTATCCTTCAGTTCAATCCTGTTCAGCAGTTCAAACCCGGCCAAGCGGATAATATACTTCAGAACGAAAATCAGATTGTTCAGCCGCCGTTGTTGTTCGTCATCCTCCCTGATAACCGGCTTCAACCCCTCATAGGCGGTGGGATCGGGGTAGCCTTCACTATTTTGCCAAGGCTTGGGCATCGCCTTTCCTCCATTTCTATTGCTCTTGTGAACGATTAGGATTGTTTTCACAACCTTTGCAATAATAGGCGTGAATTTGTTCCGCTATATGGGGCGGAAACGGGTGGTTGTTAGGACATACATCACAGGGATTTGAAATTCTGGTTGGTATGTCCTGAAGTTCGGGGTGTTTGATTTCCATATACAAGGCAAAGAGGATATTCCAAGCCGCCGCCCGAAGGTGGGGTTCATCCTTCATACCCATCATGTATTTGGCAAGGTGCCGGAAAGCCGAATCAATCAGGCTATGGATAGGAATGCCCTTTTCACAGTTCCTTTCCCCATACTTCAGCGCCCCTTCTTCACAATGCTTTGACACTTCCAGAAGGGCTTCCCATGGTAATAAATCCATGCGGCCTTTGCCGGTGTGCATATCCCGAACCGCCCCGGTATCAAACTGGGTGCGTTCTCCACTATCTTTAATCATGCCAGCCTGTCACCCTTTCTAATTCCTCAAGCACCGCCCACACAATTTCCCTTGCTTCATGGGTGGCTGTACTCTTTGCAATCGTTTCTTTCAGCCTATCTTCCAAATACCCCCGATCCAGCGGGTGGCAAGCAGATAAAGAATTAGAAAATCCAGTTACTTCACCATGCAAGAAAGAACAACGCTTTTCCAACCGATGAAGGACTTCCCGAAGAACTGCCTTCTGGTATTTGGCTATTTCTTGAACCTCATTCTTCAATTCCGGGATTTCCCCATATTCAATGGCTGAATTTACATCAAGCCCATGGTCAGAACAGAAGGTTTCAGCATTGAATAGGCTTCCGAACACCCGCCGCCCCACTTTAGCATAGGGAATAGCCTTGTTTTTGAATTTGGAATATTGATGGTTCATAAATCGCCTTCCGTTTCTTCTATAAAAATTCTGGTTTTCTTTCCACGAATATACTTTGCGTCTGTGGTCAATCCACAGCGCCTTGTAATTTGCCGTGAAAACTCAATGTTAGAAAGGGCTTGGAAATTGTTTACAATGCAGTATTCTTTATATCTCCGGTAAACCGTGGCCGTTGCTTCATTGACAATCCCATCAATTCCCACTTCATTGATAAAGCCAATAATGGGATTGTTGTTCTGCTCGTATTCATCCAACTGCCCCTGAACTCTGCTGGAAGTGGTAAATTGGGCGTTCATCAATACCCGGCGCAAAGCGTTCAGCCCCAGCAAAGCCAGATATTCCATTGAACTTTGTTCACAAAGTTCATCCTTGATAAATGGGCGGAAGTCTGGATCACTGGGGGTAAACTTGGCATCGAAGGGGACGATCACTAATCGCCTTTGAACGGCTCCGGTCTTATCCTTCATGCGGGGAATTACATTAGCACTAAACAGGAACTTTGAATAATTATTGAATTCAAAGGGATCTTGGCCTTTCCGCTCCACATTCACCCGTTCGCCTGTTACCAGTTTGCGGAATACAGACGCATTGGCAATGAATTCATCCCCAATATCATCACCAATGTTCGCCAGTTTTCCGAACAGTTCAGCGGTTTTGAACCTGTCCCCAAGTTCTTTCAGGTCAAGAGAAGCGATATTGCGATCTCCCAACATATTTTTGACTACATGAAGGAAAGTCGATTTGCCGTTGCTCTTGTCACCGATCAGGATGAACGCTTTGCCCAACTCATTCCGCCGATACAGGCAGTAACCCACCATTTCTTCCAGCAAGGCCCGGACTTCAGGATCATTACAGGCCAGCCGGTTTAATGTGTAGTCCAGAAGTTCATTGTGGGCGGCTGGATTATACGGCCAAGGAATCTTGTTGGTGATTACGATTTCCGGCGTAAAATCTGAAAAAGAACCATCCCGAATGTTGTAAAGGCCGTTGCTGAAAGCAATGATGTTGGGGTTGGTGGCCTTGGTTTCCCCCTCGGTCTGGAACATCACTTCCAGATAGGCCAAAACCTCTGACCGGTGCGCCCGTTTCAGGTTGGGGATATGCTTGATCATCTGCGCTTCAATCTCCATAGCGCCGGGGACATAGATACCATCCCGGTATATATGAAGTTGGTTATTGATTTTCACAATATGGTTGTTGTTCTTCAGGTACACTGCAAACTTATCAAACAGGAAGGTTTTATCCTTGAAGAAAATGGGCTTCTTGAAGGCTTCATCCCGAAGGATTGTTTCAAGTTCCCGGTCTGGTAGTGGTTCATCCAGCACATAGCGGTTAATCAGACGGATAGTTCCACGGGCTTCTTCCTTGGTGAAGTCCTCGCTTTGAAGGGTCAGAATGTAATTAAACAGGGCTTGGTTCCGCCCGTCTCCGGCTCTCATATCCAAGAACTTCATACTGGTTTTAACAGGGGTCAGCCATTTGGGAAGGTCTTGTATTTCATCTTCCGGCCAGTCATACAGAATAGGCCGTTCAATACCATTGAACTTTAGAACTGAATAACTGTTATTCCGTCCTACTTTGGCATCAGACACAATCCCAAGGGCCAAGGTCTGTTTTGTCCACCCCTTTTCCACCAGCCCTTCCGGGTTGCGGAACAGGAAGTGTTTTCCCCTTGTAGTCTTATACACCCGGCATTTCAAGGAAAGGTCTTTGACGATCCCGAACAGCAGATCGGAAGTTTCGCCATCGTCCACATCAATCAGGATGGTTTCTTCTCCAAGAATACCGGCATATTCTTCAAGGTCTTGAACATCTTCAAGGCGGTTTAACCGTTTTCTTCCCTTGAATTTTTCAAGGCATTGTTTGTCTTTGGTCGGGACAAATCCCCGGAACAGTGGTTGCATGGGTCAAATCCCCCCCCCCTTCTCGGTCAACCCCATAATCTTTCAGGCGCTTCCACGCCAAATCAATGTAATATTGTCTGTCCAGTTCATCAGGGACGGGAAGGGCCGTAACATCATCATTGATGATGAAGCAATGTTCCGGGGTGTTCCCAAATTTTTCAGGGTTCTTCTTCCGGCCACGCACGATTTTCCCGGACACTTTGAATAATCCGCCTTTGCGGTGATCCGTGGAAGCGAACACCCGAAATGTCTTATCTGTCTGAACTTCACCGCCGCTGAACCTTTTCACCGTCTTTGAACGGCCTTTTTCATCCCTGATTTTCTTCATCGTGATCACAGGGGAATAAAGCGCACATTCATATTTGCTGGAAACCTTAACTACCTTCTGAAAATCCCGAAGGCAATTACAGCCCCCAATGGTTTCTTCCGGGGATTTCCCATGGATGAAATATTCACTGATAGCCCGGTTCACAATGGGAAGGTCATAGTCCAGATCGGACAGTTTCTTTACATAAGCGCCCTTGGCTTTCACCGCCCCGGTTTCCCGATCCACCAAAAAATAGTTGTTTACATCTTTCTGGTAAATGTCCCCCATGAAGGTGTCAAAGTCCATCTTCATTCCGGTTCTTTGCTCCCACTCCCAAACCACATCATCAATTTTTTCAAAATCCCGTTCATAGTCCGCAAGTTGGACAATAATACCATCCGTGTTGTTCTGAACCAGTTTGCAAAAGGGTTCAAGGTGTTCAACCAAATCCAAAAGTAAAAGTTGGCCGTTGATACAAATGGTGTTGTTGCTCATGGGGTCATAAAGGGCCGATTGCGGTTGCTTCATCTGCCCTGAAATAGCGTTGTCCATGATCTTGAACGGCTGACGGGCTTTCTTATCCCCTTTTCGCTTGAACTCAATGTTGCTGTCATGGATGAACTCAAAGTTTTCAGGGTGATCCATCACTCGATACCCAATTTTGAATTGCTTTTGCAAAGATGGATAATATGCCGTAACATCAATTACCAAGAAAATCCCGTGGGCGTGATACTTTGGAATAGCACCATGCCCACCGCCCCAAGCGAAGGTATGCGGAACACCGGCAACAGTTATATTTTCCTGCGCCTTACCATAGTTGTGATTGACCGGGTTCTTGTACCAATCGGCCACAAACCGGTATTTATTCAGCCGCAAGCATTCCAGAATCGGGAAATCAAATTCATTATCAAAGGTTCTCCCCTTGCCATTTCCGCCCAAAATTTCAGCCGCAAGTTGGGCTTTGGTTTTTCCGATGGAATTGGCGCCAAGGTGAAAGTGGTTCACAAAGAACATTGTGGTGTTGAATTCTTCAATGTTCCGAATCCAGACTTCCACGGTTTCCTCCACATCATGGCGGCAATATTTGACCGTTTCGGCCAGTTCCGCTTCCGTCAAAGGTCGGTCAATATCGAAGGGAACCGTGGTTTCCTTGATGGAATGGCCCATGAAGGCTTCCAGTGCCTTCAGGCTGATAGGCGGATTGGGCATCACATCATAATTGGTCAGGGGGAAGTTCCTGAACAAACTGGAAAAACGGTAGCCGGGTTTATCATCAAGGATGATCCAGTCATTCACTTTCTTTGGGTTGAACCCGCACAGAATACCTTTCAAGATGAATTGGTCATAATGGCGGTTATTGTACCCGGCCCAAATGGTTTCCTTGTGGCTCTCATAGAACCCCTTTAATCTGTCAGGGTCATTGATGATCACGGTTTCTTCTTTGGCGGACAGGTCGATCAGGACAACCAGCCAGTCATAAGCGAAAACCTCAAAGTCATAGAAGATCATCTTTTCACCCGCTTTCTGAAGGAATTTTTGGTGAATCAGTGAGAACAGCCCCGCCACGGGAAGGCTTCACCTTGGGGCCAACCGGGGCAACCGCCCCGGCCTTTTGAAAGTTAAGGTTCAAAAAACCTCTTTGTTGTAGACTTTTTGCCTACAATTATTGTAAAAAATTTTGCTCTGGTTTTCAATCCTCAACTTCAAAAACTTCATCAATGGAAACGGAATTGAAGCGGGTATCATCGTAATCCACCGAATATTCCAGTTTGCCATCAATGGCTTCCGCCACATCAAGCACCAACTGACGGAAAGGCTCATAGCCGTTGAAACTGATAGGAATACCGGACTCCAACTTGTCAAGGAAGCCAACGGCGGAAGCGATCATGTTCTTATCGTTCTTGGTGCCATACAGAACCCGGTTCATGAAGATCCGCTGGTTCTTATACTCACCGGCCAGAATCTTGAAGGACACAGACAGCATAGGCCGCCCATCGGCTTTGGTTCCCTTAACCTCCAAGGTTTCTACCCTCACTTCATACTTGCCAGCGGGAATGGTGGGGAAGTCCCCGCCGCCGTTCTTCTTGGCTTCCTCCACATCAGCCTGAAGGCCCTTCAGGTCAATAGTTTTGTCAATCTTGGAAAAATCGAGTGCCATAGTTTTTTACCTCCAAAAATGTATTTTTTAGAAACGCTTCAGAATGTCGAACAGACCGGAAAACATCTTGGCGGTTTCTTTTGCTTCCTCCATTTTGGCCCGTTCCTCGTCAGTAGGGGTGAACCCCTCAACCGGTTTGAACAGATCATCCGTCAGAATGGTGTCAAACAAGTTATCAAAGGCCGCTTCTGCCAGAAGATCACTAAAATCATCATGCTTTTGGGCATATATAATTAGGGCTTCTTTTGCGGCCAGTTTGTGAATGGCAATCAGGGCTTCCAGGTTAAGGCCGGGCGGGGGGGGGATCATGTTAGCGGCAACGGTAATTTTGCGGAACAGCCCCCGCTTTTCCATTTCCGCTTTGAACTTGTTCAGCGCATCATTCATGGTGTTTACCTCCTAAAGTTGATTGGAAATGATCTTTCCTATTTCCCTCACGGAATGGGCGATTTTTTGACGATCAGCCCGCTTCCTTTGAAGAACTTGGGTAATTGCGGCGGCTTCCGCTTGAATATCCTGAAAGGCTCTGCGGTTGCTCTCCAAATCGCTTTCATAAGCGGTCAGGTCAGTATCAACCTTGGCTTGGGTATAATCAGCGGCCTTTTCCGCCTGTTCTACATGGGTTCTTAACCATTTGGCGGCATCATAGCCCATGCAATCTTCCACCAGTTCCAAGAAGTGGCGGAATTCAAACAGCGTGTGAACCGAACCATCTTTCAGGCTGACCACACAGGGGCAAGGGTCAATTTTCATCGGCATCACGCTTCTTCCGGGTGCGCCGGGGCGGGTTCACATCCATCTTGGGGGCGGGATTATCCTCTTTGGGCCTGTCCCACAGGGGGCAAGCATCAGGGCCGCCTTCCTTGTGGCAACGGTGGCCGGCATCAATATTCGGGCAAAGGGGAATTTCCGGGTTTTCATTGTGCTGGGCAAAAATCCGATCCCCGTCAGGGCATTTGGGAAGGGCTTCCGGTTCCGTCTGTTCTTCCGGGGTGTCAGGATCACCAGCCGCCGCCCGTTCAGCATCTTCCACGGCTTCACGGTCATCTTCTTTGGGCTTTCTGCCCCGTCTGGTGGGCTTCTGTTCGTCGCTGTCAGCCGTTTCCGGTGCGGAGGTAGCCGGGGTATTGCCGCCATGCTTCATGGCTCCTGCGGCCTTCTGGTTGGCTTCCTCGTAGACCTCACAGAATGCATCATAATCCAGCGGAATTTCCTTATTGCGGACAGTCAGCCGCCCACCGCCAAAGATTACTTCAGAAGTCTTGAAGGACAGAACCCGGTCATTGTCATCCGCCACGATCCGGGCCACAAGGTCAACCATACCAGCAACCTTGTTGGCAACCTTTTCCCGAAGGTTGGGGCGGATAGAACTGATTTTGTCCCCGCTCTTGCGGGTCAGGTCACGGCTCCGATCCTCATGGCTGATCAGGATGATGTTTTCATAGTCCAAATCCACCAGCCGCTTGACGGTGTTCAGAAATTCCGAAGTCACCATATCCCAAGCCCGGAACGAATCATCACTTTCATGCTTCCATCCCTGCCGGTCACAGATATACACCCGGCAAGCCTCGTAGGTATCTTCCAGAAGGTCAACCACAATGGTTTTGAAGTCGTTCTGTTTCTTCTCCAACTCTGCCACAGCATCGGCAAAGACTTCCCACGCCAACTGCCGCTTGGTCAACCGGCCCTCCACCGTTACCGTGTCCCGGATAGCAATATAGGGAGCATCTACAAACTTAATGTTGCCATCCGTGTTCAGCATCAGCGGATCAGGGAATTGGTTGGCAAAAAAGGTCTTGCCGCTGAAGGGTGCGCCATAAATCCACACAACCTTCTTTTTGGTGGCGTTCAGATTGCGCCGTTCGTTTTTGGGGAGTAGCATATAATCCCATCCTTTCTGACAATATTCTTCATACTCACACCACCCGCAAAAGTGGTTCGGCTTCTTGGGAAAGTCGGTTTCTTCAATCGTGTGTTTTACATCGGTCAGGAAGTCCATAACCTTGTACGGATTGAAGAACACCTGTTCAAGCCACGGTTCAGCCCCGTTCAAGGCTTCCCGCAACCTGTCCCGGAATTGGGCCAAGGTTTCTGTTTTCTTCTGCCTGATCTTCACCTTTGGCACGAACAGGAAGTACATATCCCTGATCCGGTGTCCGGGGTGGGTCAGTTCATAGAAATACTTGTATTCATGCAACTGACCGGAACCCATGTAATTCTTGGAATTGTTAGAATATTTGAAGTCGTACAGGTCAAAAACCTGAACATCTTCACCCCATTGGTTAGAAGGGTGGTTTTTGGTCATCCACCCCACAGGCTGAAGGTAATCCATAAACCCGATGAAATCAGGATTTTCAATGGAAAGTTCAAAAGTTCCGCCCGGTGGCAATAGGGCTTTTGCTTTGGGGATCATGGCTTCCAGTTTCATCATTTCATGAATGTGTTCATCCGTTAAAATGGGGAAACTGGAAGTGTAGAAGTCCAAAGCCTGTTCCACGCCTTCTTCAATTCCCGTGTGTAGGGCCGTTCCCAAAATCAAGGCGTTGTCCGGCTCCGTGTTGGGGATGGTGTCTAATCCCTCAACATATCGCAACCGATATTTGAATGGGCAACGATTAAAGACTTCAACCCGGCTATGGGAAAATCTTGTGGACACGATTTCACCCCCTTTATCATGGCTTTGAATGTGTCAAACCCTTGTGGGTATAGCACCATTGCTATTCCGCCGCTGTCATTGATTTGGCGGACATTGCGCTTTTGCAGTTCTGAAGGGGTGCCGTTGGTGTCCTTTAACTCCACTTCAAGGGCTATCCCATTCACCACGATCCGCATATCAGGAAGGCCGCTTTTCACATACCTTCCGCCGCCCCAACGCTTTTCCCAATACCCACAGGGGGCAACGGGCATTTGGTCTTTCGGGTGGCCCAAGGGGTAAACCCCTTCACTTTCCAACCACCGCTTCAGGCGGGTTTCAAAGTTCTTTTCTCCCGCCATCAGAACTTCCCCCAAGATATGGTTGAATACTTTGCATTCGTTTTTTACACCGTTTACAAATGTAATGATAGAAAGTGGTTGAATCCCCATATCCGGTTCCATCATCGAAGTGATAACCGGTACTAACCCAATCATGCTGTTCACACGGACAAAGAATTTCTTCCAGTTCTCTAATCCTTGCGGCTTGGGTCAGCAATTCTTTTTTCCTCTTGCCAAACATTAGTTTTCACCTCTTATAGATAATCCTTGTATGCCCACACGGGCATTCCAAAGTTACTTCAGCATGGGGGCCGTAATTGTCGCTGTCATAGTCCCGCACAAACCATTTTTTCACATGAACATCTGCCCTTGTTTCGCCACATTTAGGGCATTTCAATTCAGTTAATTTTTCGTAGTCTACCTCTTTTCGGAACCAGTTAGGGTCATCAAAAATGCTTTTCCCAACCCTGAAAGACTGAATATGTCCCCCGCTTCTGTCTGGAATCACAATCTCGTAAAAATCATGGCTTTCACGGCCACTTGCACAATCCCAATGATGATCAATGCCTCTACACTTGAACACAGTTCCGGCAGGACTGTCAGGTAAATCCTTTAATTGGGTAAATTTATATTTCATGTAATCACCCCTCCAAAATCTTGATCAGGTTGTGAATGCCACGGGTTTGAAGGCCCTGAATCTTGCCAGTTCCGGCATAGAACTGAAACAGTTTATCATCAGATTTCCGCCAACAGTGGAAGTGGCCGGTCTGCGTGTTCTTCAACTGGTATTCAATCCTGTGGGCTTCAAACTGCTGGATAGCATAGGCGATCCTGTTAGGGTTTTTGGCAACCCGTTCTTGGTGGTTCCGGTGGGCGTGTTCCTTCAAGGCATCCCAAAATTCATCCCTTGCCAATGGTTCCACCCTCTTTCACGGCTCATGAATCAACTCAAACACTTGGAACTGTTCCGGCAAAACATTGATTTCATAGTGGTATGGGGAAACATTGGAACCGCTCAAATCCTCTACAACATACATGGTGTACTCGTTCAGATAAACATAGTGCTTTTTGTAGGTTCCATCCTCCAATTCAACTGTTATCACCAATTCATTTTCAGAATTGTTGGACAGGGAGAAGTTTCCAATCAGTTCAAAAAGCGGGGTGTCTGTCCGGGCGTTGATGACCTCCAAGCGGCGGGTGATGTTGAAGTTATCTGCCGCCTGATTGATGTTGTGGTTCACTTGGCTTGCTTCCGTACAAGCGCACAGGCTGACCGCCAATAGCGCCGCCAGAACCATTGGGAGAATCTTTTTCATTGCTTTCCACCACCCTTTAAGACAATTTTCACATAACCGGCCTTGGGATTAGGTTTGGAGCATTCCGCCGCAATAGCGGGATATTTCTTTTTCAATTTGGCGGAATCAATAGCGGTAGAATTGGTTGGTGCAACCAAAGTCAGGTTCAGCACATCACTTTCAAACTTCTTGATCCCAAACTTCACCATAGCATCATACAAGGCCGCTTTCATGGTCTTTTCCTGTTCTTCAATGGCCTTTTTATGAGAAGTCAGGGACGCAATAGCGTTCAGGGTGGCAAGTTGGGATTGCTTAAAAGCCTGAAGCCCTGCTTCTTCATCAAACCGGGCTTGGCCGCATTTTTCCGGGTGTTCCGGGCAACCGTCAGCACAGGAAGCACGATCCGGGCAGAAGTGGCAACACCCATCAAATATCCCGTGTGGGCAAGGATTTTCACATTTGGTCATTTCCATTCAACTCCTTTATGTAAGTTTCTTGATAGCCAATCACTCGTTGGGAATACTTGCTTTGATAGATACCCTGATCCCACAGTTGGGAAGCGCCGCCCTCACCCATGTTGTAAGCCATCAAAACCATGTGGGGATCATCATACTTTTCAAACAGAGTGTTAAGGATATAAATACCGGCTTGAATATTCTGGTAAGGGTCAAGGAAATCTGTTACACCAATGGCATTGGACAACCATTCATGGTTTTTCTGGTTAATCTGCATCAGGCCGTAATCATTAGTGGCGCTGATAACATCCGCTTGAAAATTGCTTTCGTTTCGGATCAGGCCCATCAGGAAAGTGAAATCAATTTCATAGGCATCTGTCATCCAATAGGCATATTCTTGAAGGCTTTCATCCATCGGAACATTCAAGGGAGTGAAATCCCCGGCTTGAACAATGGTTCCGTCACTCTGAATTTTCACCGCTTGGCCGGTATAGGCTCCGTACAAAATCGCCGTGGTTGTCGGTTCCGGGGTAGAAAGCCAGATCGGTATTTTCACGAACAGAAACCCGATCAGAACCCCAATCAACAGGGCAAGGGCGAACATACGCCGGAACCACAAATTATTAGCGGCGTTGTTCTGTTTCCGCCTCGTATCGCTTGAACAATTCATCGTTGTAATCCTTTCTCATTTGCAGGGTAGTGAAAATGTTTTCTTCCACGGTGCCGGGGCAAATCATCCAGTAATAGAAGCAAGGCCGTTCCTGCCCCATGCGGTGAATCCGCTTTTGGCTCTGCTCCCACAGTTCCCAACTTTCGGGAAGGCTGAAATAAATGATCTTGTTGGCCTTTTGGAAGTTGCCCCCTCTTGCCCCGGCCTGATACTGAATGAAGGTCACAGAATTGGATTGGAAATTGTAAGCGCCCAAATCCTTGACTTCACCAGACTGGATGGACACAGGGCGATTCATACCCTTTACAATCCCCTTCATGCGCTCCATTTCCTCTGTGAAGTTATAGAACACAAGCAAGCGATCTTCTGTACTCTCCACCAAATCCCGAAATGCTTTATACCGGTTTGGGTTATACAGGCCGCATAGTTGACGGGCATACAGGCGGCGGGTTAAACTGGTGTCACCAATCAATTCCCGTTCAAAATCTGCATTGGAACCCCAAAAATCTGAATCAAGTTCAAATTCCTGAAGGGTGGCGGTGTTGATACTTACAACCCGTTCCCGCCAAAATTTCCAATATTCTTTTGCTGGGGGTGTTTTAACTGGAATAAAGTTCTGTTTAGGAAGGTCAATCCCGGCATCTGCGGTTGTCATGAATACAGCCCCATGTTCGGCCAGTTTCTTTTTCAGCCGGTCAACATTTTTATAGCCGGTTATCCTCTGCCGCCAGAACCCATCTTCTTCAACCCATTCCGTTTCCACATACTGCTTCCAGAACAGTTCTTTTGAGATATTCCACCCCAACAGTTGGCATTGGCTCCACAGGTTTTCATACTTGCCGCCCGTGGGGGTGCCTGACAGAAGGATCACATTATCCGGTTTCAGCCCAAGAATGAACTTTGACCGTTTGGCGTTCTCGTTCTGGATCAGGGAACTTTCATCCAACATCAGCGTGAAGCCGGTCAGGGTTTTCAGCACATTCCGCCTGAAAGTCAGTTCGTAGTTGATCACGCCAATCATCAGGGTTGGAACTTCATGCTGAACCTGTTCAAAGAACCATTTGAAGGTTTTGGGGTTGGTCAGGTCGAACACACAATTCCGGGTGTAGTAATCTTGAAAATGTTCAATCCAGTCTTGAACCTTTGAACATTGACACACCACCAGATTGATCCGCTTGTTCAGCTTCATCATTTTTTCGGAACCAACAAAGGTTTTCCCAAGGCCCATATCAAGGTAATAGGCCACCCGGTTTTTCCCCTCAGTTTCATCAAGGGCCTGTTGTTGGTGCTGGAACAGGTTAATCATTGATCTGAATGGAATCACCCAAAACCTTTTTGGCGTGGGTGGTGGAACCGAACAGTTTCTTGACCACAGCGGCACAGAAACCGGAATAGTAGTCATAGGAATCCGCTTCCCCACAGGAAACAATGGTTTTGGTGTTGTCGGCCCACAGAATGATTGTCTTGGGGCCGCTATAAATGACCTTCTTGATCTGCGGAAGGCCGGTCTGACGGGAACGGCGGATGTGATTTGCAACACCAAAGGTGGCGTTAAGATCGGCCTTG
>OLPH01002079.1_pt1 | contig 17537 bp, 12 predicted proteins | sample 1672951 | NCBI WGS metagenome assembly OLPH01 (sample SAMEA3136740, study PRJEB25190) | human gut metagenome | reverse complement strand
TCCGGCTGCAGCTCCGGCCGAGATGAGCACGTTCCAGGTCATCAAGCGACTACTCGGGGAGGCCAAGCCACTGGCCGGGCTTATGGTCGCGGCTTCCACGGCCGGCACCATCGGTCACCTTGCCGCAACCTTCCTACCGGTGTTCGGCATCATCGCCGGATTCGCGCTCGCCGGCAACCCCGTGTGGGGCATGAGTGCGGCCGGTGCAATCACCGCCATGATTGTTTGCGCGGTGTTGCGCGGCCTGACGCGCTACGTTGAGCAATATCTGAACCACAACGTGGCCTTCCACCTGCTCGCGCTCTTCCGCTCCAAGGCTTTCGCCGCCCTTCGCCGCCTCGCTCCGGCCAAGCTCGCCGGCAAGGGCAAGGGCGACCTCATCGCCATGCTCACCACCGACGTGGAACTGCTCGAAATCTTCTTCGCGCATACCATCAGCCCCGTGGCCATAGCCGTGACCACCACCATCGTCTACGTCATCGTGGCGGCCACGCTGAGCCCCTGGATGGCGTTGGCGCTGATCGTCTCCCATCTGATCATCGGCATCATTGTGCCGCGCTTCTTCGCCACCGGCGTGCGCAATCTGGGCCCCGCCATCCGTGGCGCGGCCGGCGAACTCGACAACGTGATGCTCGACGACATGCGCGGTCTCGACGAGATCATCCGATTCGGTCGGGGTGAAGATCGTGCGCAGGCCATCGAAGACCGCACGCGCGCGCTATGGCGTGACCATGCCAAACTCAGCCGTGTCAACGGCCGGTTCGCCGGTGTCGGCGGATTGCTGGTTGCATTGCTTACCTCGGCGGCTGCCGGCATCGCCATCAATCTTGCCGGCGTGAACCTCTACGATATCCCGGCGCTGGTCGCCGCCTTCGCGCTGCTCGCCAGCTCGTTCGGGCCGACGCTGGCGCTCGCCGCCCTGCCCGCGAACCTCACCCAGACCTTCGCCTCCGCCCGTCGTCTGTTCGGCCTGATGGACGAAGCGCCGGCCGTGGTGGAAACTGGCACTGCGAACTCGGATTATGAGGGCATGCGCCTTGATCGCGTCACCTTCGCGTACCCGGGGGAGGGGAGCGAGGCGATTCTCGCCGACTTCTCGCTCGATGTGCCGCAGCACGGCATCCTCGGTATCCAAGGCCCGTCCGGCCGGGGCAAGTCCACTATGCTGAAGCTGCTGATGCGCTATTGGGATCCGCAGCGCGGCCAAGTGACGCTGTCCGGCACGCCGCTACCGCAAATCGATGTGCATGCCCGCCGCCGTATTCAGGCCATGATGAGTCAGGAGACCCACCTGTTCGACGGCACGATTCGAGAGAATCTGCTTATCGCCTTGCCTGAATCGGAGATTCGCAATGGGGGAGCGGCCGGTGTTCTTGACGCCCGACTCCGCGAAGCCCTCGCCAAGGCATCCGTGCTCGACCTGATCGATTCCCTGCCGGATGGGCTCGACACCCAGGTGGGCGAGCTGGGCGACCGACTGTCTGAAGGCGAACGCCAGCGCATCGGCTTGGCCCGTGTATTCCTGCGCAATGCCGACTTGGTGCTCTTCGACGAGCCGACCAGTCGTCTGGATGCCTTGAATGAAGCCATCATTCTGCGTTCCATTCATGAGCTGTCCAAGAGCGAGCAGAATGCGGATAAGGGGCAAGACGTAGCTGTGGTGCTGGTCTCTCACCGTGAATCCGCCATGCGCGTTGCCGATGCGGTGCTGAATCTGTAAAGTCGCACAGTCACAGGCCGCAATACTCTGCAATACAGGATTTCCTTATATATCAGCCTCTGATAAGGGCATCCAGAGAGTCGAGGGCCGCGTCGATGGCCTGAGCCTCGCGGTCGTCATCCGTCTCGGCGAAGGAATGCTCGCTGTAGGAATCCTCGTCGGCACTGGGCAACAACACTCCGCGAGGCGTATCGGCACTGTGCGCGTGCTCAATAGAGGCCATATGTGCCGGCTGCACGGCATTTGTCTGCTTGCGGTTTCGATTCGCGTCATTCGCGGAATCAACGGCATCTGCGGCATCAACGCTATCTGTATCATCCGCACCACTGCGCGTAGTCGGCCGATTCGCCAGCGTGAATGGATCGTCGGGCAGTGAATCGGCCAAGGCCGCGACTGCTGCGCTGGCCGCTGCCTCGGCCGCCGCGCCGTCCAGCATCGCACCATCCGCAGAGTCAGTCACGGAGCCATCCACAGAGCCATCCACAGAGCCATCCGCAGGGCCGTTCGCAGAGCCGTCCGTATACTCACCGTCGTGCCGTCTACTGGATGACTTACCAACCAGAACAGCGCCCCTCGTACGCCGCATAAGCGACGGCACGTTCTCATCCGTCGTAACTTCCGAGACGGTCGCTGCCGTGTCTTCTTCTGCAGCCATATTCGCCGCTGCCTTGGCGGCTTCCTCGGCAGCGCGCTGCGCCTCCAGCCGTTCTGCCTCGACCCTTTTGGCGGTCTCTATGGCGAAAATCTTCTGCTGTGCCGCAGCGCGAGCCCGCTCAGCCGCATCCATAATGCCCAATGCCTGCTGACGTTCGTTTTCAATACGACGCAGCGTGGCTTCCGCGTGGCGGATATTCGCATCAGCCGTGCTCAGCGCGTATTTTGCGTAGGCCAAATCGGTTTTCGGCTGCCATAGATGCTCGATTTCCTCCAGCGTGCGTCCCATTGTCTCCGGCACCAACGCCACGATGCCGAACAGGCAAATCAGATCCAGAACCGCGAAAATCGCGAACGATATGCCGCCGCCCAATCCATCGATCATCATCGGCGTGAATTGTGCGATGATCCAGTTGGCGAACAGCAGACACATCACACACAATCCGGTGGCGCGACCGCGCAGATACGTGGGGAAGAGCTCGGGAATCACAATCCAGGGAATCGGTCCCATCGAAAAGGCGAACGATATGGTGAACGCCATGACGAATATAAGCGTCAGCAGCGAATTGCCCATGAAATACGAGCCCGAAATGCATAGCGCGAACACGCACATCATGCCGGTGCCTATTTCCATAAGACGTTTACGGCCGAACGTGTCGATCAGGTACATGCCTACCACGGTGGCCACCAGCTCCATGCCGCCTACGCTGGCGGCCGCGAGGAACTGAGTGTCCCCGGCGAACCCGAGATCCGAGAACATCACCGGCCCATAGTAGGAAATGGCGTTCATGCCGATGAACTGGTTGAACACGGCGAGAAAGATGCCGATGACGAGTGCCCGTCGCAGGCCTGGACGGAACAAATCATGGAATTCGTGCGACATCTCGGTTTCCAGTTTGACCGAGGCTTGGATGTCATCGGTGCGCAGGCGTGCGCGTTCGGTGCCGAGGATGTGCTCGAGCACCGCGAAACCTTCATCGGTTCTGCCTATCTGAATGAGGAATCGTGGGCTTTCCGGTGCCCTCCGCATAGCCAGCAGGAAGGCGGCGGCCGGAATCGCGCCTAATCCCAGCATCCAGCGCCATCCAGTGGCGATATCCCAGTCGTTTGATCCGTGGGAGGCGATGATGTAGTTGATGACGTTGGTCAGGAAGATACCGCAAACCGCAAGCAGCTGATAAGAGAAGGCGAGCAGACCACGGATGTTGGCCGGAGCCGATTCGGTGATGTATGTGACGGCCAGCGCGGCGGTCAGGCCGATGCCGTAGCCGCCGGCCACGCGCGCCACGATAAGCGCTATGGGACCTATCGTCAGCGCACTCCATACAGCCGCAACGAGGAAGAACGCGCCGCCGATAATAAGGATACGTTTCCTGCCGAATCGGTCGGAAAGGAATCCGGCGGTGGCCGCTCCGATGACGGCACCGAGCATGATGGAGGAAACGACGAGGCCCTCCATGAGAGTACTGAGCCCGTATCTGGCGCGCAGGAATTCGATGGCACCGGAGATGGAGACGGTGTCGTAGCCGTACAGTAATCCGGCAAGACCCGCACTCAAAGCCAGTCCGAATGTATATTTTCCTGATCCGCGGGTGCGTATGGCTGTTCCTAAAGGATTGGGCTGCTTGGAAGCAGTCCGAAACAGTCCCGCCATGTGCTCTTCCTCTCAATACAGCTATGGTGGTGCCTATTCATACTAGCCGAACTGGCTCCGTCTGGCGCTGGACATCCACGAATGTGAACGCTCTCGGAATTGTGGATGTCGGAGGCTGAAGATTCTTCTGTGTGCCCGAGGTGGCGAGTTTTGGCGGGAAATCAGGCGTGTCGCTTGATTTTGACAAATTGGTACACGGGTATATCATCATAGATATTGGTACACGGGTGTACCAAAGAAAACACCCCAAAAAAGACCGTCAGCGGAGCATATCGCAGGCGAGGAACCCAGGCCCAAGGTAAGTCCAAAGTCCCGAAGCCACGACCAATCCCAACGGCTCAGGAGGAGATAACATGCGCAACACCAAGAAGGTCATCGCAGCAACGGCCGCCGCCAGCAACATAGCATCGGCCATGAGCCGGTACAATAAAGGACTTGATTGATATGACTACTCGTAGAACGTTCAGGTGGCCGTCCCTGCTGACTGAATCCGGTCGTGGCATCGCGTTCGGCGGCGACTACAATCCGGACCAGTGGCCCGAGGAGACACTGGACGAGGACATTCGCCTGATGGTCCAAGCCGGCGTCAACACCGTGGCCCTCGCCATCTTCAGCTGGGACAAGATCGAACCGCGCGAGGGCGAGTTCACGTTCGAGTGGCTTGACCACGTGATCGACAAGCTCGGCGCGGCGAGCATCGCCGTGGACCTGGCATCGGCCACTGCCACGGCCCCGTTGTGGCTGTACGAGCGTCATCCTGAGGTGCTGCCAATCGATCGGTACGGCCATGTGGTCAATGCGGGCTCACGCCAGTCGTGGCAGCCCACAAGCCCGGTGCTCAAGGAATACGCGCTGCGCCTGTGCCGCAAACTTGCCGAACACTACAAGGACAATCCATACGTGACGGCCTGGCACATGGGCAACGAATACGGCTGGAACAACCGCTACGACTACTCCGACAACGCCTTGGCCGCGTTCCGCACGTGGTGCGAGGCCAAATACGGGACCGTCGACGCGTTGAACGAAGCGTGGGGCACGGCCTTCTGGTCCCAGCACGTGAACAGCTTCGACGAGGTGTTGCTGCCTCGCCACATGGGCGGCGACAGCATGGTCAACCCGCCCCAGCAGTTGGATTACGAGCGGTTCGGCAACGACATGCTGCTCGACTTCTACAAGGCCGAACGCGACGCCATCGAAGAAATCTGCCCCGGCAAGCCGTTCACCACGAACTTCATGGTCTCCACCGACCAATGCACCATGGACTACGCGCAATGGGCAAACGAAGTGGACTTCGTGTCCAACGATCACTACTTCCATGAGGGCGAATCCCATCTGGACGAACTCGCCTGCTCGGACGCGCTCATGGACTCGCTCGCGCTCGGCAAGCCGTGGTACGTGATGGAGCACTCCACCTCCGCCGTCCAATGGAAGCCGCTTAACATGCGCAAGCGCGCCGGCGAGCTCATGCGCGACTCCTTGGCCCACGTGGCCATGGGTGCCGACGCCATCAACTTCTTCCAATGGAGACAATCCGCATCGGGTGCCGAGGCGTTCCACTCCGCGATGGTGCCCCACGCGGGCTCCGATACGAAACTGTTTCGAGGTGTGTGCGAACTCGGCGCCGCGCTGAAGACGCTGTCCGACGCGGGTGTGCAAGACACGGAACTGAAGCGCGCGGACACGGCGATTCTGTTTAGTGCGGAATCCGAATGGGCCACTCGCTCCGAGACCCTGCCCAGCATGAAACTCAATCACTGGCATGACGTACGCGACTGGTATCGCGGATATCTCGATGCCGGAGCGCGCGCGGACGTGGTCCCGCTCGCCTACGATTGGAGCGGCTACCAGACTATCGTGCTGCCCACCGTGATCGCCCTGTCCGACGAGGATACCCGTCGCATCGCGGACTTTGCCGAAAACGGCGGTACGGTCATCGTCGGCTATGCCACCGGCCTGATCGACGAACACTTCCACATCGGTCTCGGCGGATACCCCGGCGCCGGCAACGGACTTCTGCGCGACATGCTCGGCATCCGCTCCGAAGAATTCAACATCCTCGGAGAAGAAGCCGAAGACGAACCGGCCGAAATCGGTTTGTCGAATGGACTCACGACACGTCTGTGGCAGAATGACGTGACCTCGGTCGCTCCAGACACTCGCGTGCTTGCCACGTACGTGGGTACAGCCGCTGCTGACTGGGAGCTCGACGGCGTCCCCGCCATCACCAGTCACCCCCACGGCCAAGGCGCCGCCATCTACGTGGGCTGCGATCTTGGCCGCCACGACATCACCCACTTGCTCAAGGAACTCAACACAACAGCCCCCTCCGACGAAAGGGCTCCCGACCAAAGGCCGGGTGGGGGAGAGATCAACGCCGCAACTACGACCGCAGCAGCCACGACTCATGACCCCCGCATCCTGCACACCATCCGCCAATCCTCAGACGGTACCATCCGCTTCGATTTCTATCTGAACCGTTCGAAGCAGCCCGTTGCCGTCAACGGTGTGGAAGGTGATCCCATCATCGCCCACCGTTGCGAGACTGACGCCGTTGGATATACGCTGAACCGCAACGCCATTCTTATCGCTAAAACGTCCTGCTAAACCGCGCTAGAATGGCAATGTTGTCCGGATAGAGGAGTGTGGCATGAGCGACGAGAAAACAGCCAAGCGTCGAGTGACGCTACGCGATGTCGCTCAGGCCGCCGGTGTATCGCTCAAAACTGCGTCGAACGTGATCAATGGCTCCGGGCGTATGACCGATGAAACCCGTGCAAAGGTTGAAACAGTCATTAAGGACCTCGGCTACCGAGTCAACGTGGCCGCCCGTAACCTCAACCGCGATCACACCGGTTTCATCACCCTTGCCGTGCCTTCGCTGATTCCGCCATATCTGGCCGAGTTGGCCAACCGCACCATCGAGGCCGCCCGTCAGCGCGACTACTCCGTATATGTCACCACGTATGCAGAGGGCTCGGCCAAAGGAGCGCGTGACCTGCTCAAGAACTTCAACTCCACCGTGTCAGACGGCATGATTCTCTCCATGAGCGAGGTGGAGGATATTTCGCCCGAAGACCTGAAGGTCGATTTCCCGCTGGTTATTGTCGGTGCCCGAACCACATGGGGTGTTGCCGACCACGTGACTCCGGACGATGTTGCCGCCGCAGCAACAGCGGCAGGCTACCTATACGATCGAGGTTCTTCTCGCCTCGCTGTAGTGGGCGCACGAGACGACTATGACGCGGCCGCTTTGTTGCAGGCTGTGGAAGGCAACGCACAACTGCGTTTGCGTGGTGTCATTGAAGAAATGCGCCGCCGTGGGCTTGAGCTGGATCCTCATCTGATTGGCAACACCGATCAGGATTGGACCATCGGCGCTGGCGCTCGCGTGACTCAGCGACTGATTGATTCCGGCGTGCCATTCGACGGTGTGATCGCACTGAACGATCAGTTGGCCATCGGCGCATTGACCGCTCTGCGCACCGCTGGTTATGAGGTGCCCGCGCAGGTGCAGGTCATCGGCTTCGACAACAACGAGGAAGCCCCCTACCTGCAGATTCCGCTGACCACCATGGATTCCCGCCTTGACTGGACAGCTCCCACGGCAGTGAATCGCATCCTCGGACGCATCGACGGCAGCATCACCAAACCCGAACTGCTCACCACCGAATCCCAAGTCATCGCCCGCGCCTCCACACGCTGACGCTAATCTGGCTCCCCTCCCTGGGGGAGCTGTCACCGAAGGTGACTGAGGGGAGCCTTGCGGAACATTGTCATCTCCCGTCGTAACTCGTAATTGTCACTCGTTTGAGTGGCCCCATGTGTCATCGGAGGTAGCCGTTCACTCCGCTCCGAGTTCGTGCATCTCTCTCCCCCCACGATAAGAGACGCCGTTCAATCGTTTAGTGACTTTTTGTTAATTTCTGTGCTTAAGTAGCAACTTTATGTGTGTTTTCTCTACGATCTGGTGTATATTATTTTTTGGTTTACCGGTGTATTGCACGCGCGATGTGTGAATTGCCGCAACATCGCTGATATGCGTACATGGAATCTGGAGGAATGTATCTGATGACGGTATCAACTGAATCGTCTACGCAATCCCATCATGATGAGAAAGAGGCCATTGCTCCCGCGCGACTTGTGGCCTACGCGCTCGGCAACTTCGGCCAGTCGGCGTTCTACAACGCGCTAAGCACCTACTTCGTGGTCTATGTGACCAACTCGCTGTTCTCCGGAGTGGACAAGGCCGTGGCGGGCAAGCTCATCGGCATCATCACCTCGCTGATCGTGATCATTCGTATCGCGGAAATCTTCGTGGACCCGCTGCTGGGCAACCTGGTGGATAACACCACCACCAAACTCGGGCGATTCCGCCCTTGGCAGCTCATCGGCGGTCTGGTGTCCGCCGTGCTGATCGTCATGGTCTACACTGGCCTGTTCGGCTTGGTCAACGTCAACACCACGCTGTTCATCGTCCTGTTCGTGGTGGTGTTCGTGGTGCTCGATGTGTTCTACTCCCTGCGCGATATCTCCTACTGGGGAATGATCCCCTCCATCTCTTCCGACTCCCATCAGCGCGGCATCTACACCGCAGCCGGCACCTTCACCGGATCGCTCGGGTACAACGGTCTGACTATCGCCGTGATGCCCATCGTCACCTTCTTCAGCTTCGATGCCGGCCAGCAGAACCAGAATGGTTGGACCGCGTTCATCATCATCGTGGCCCTGCTCGGCGCTCTCACGGCTCTGAGTGTAGTGTTCGGTGTCAAGGAAAAACAGAGCACGCTGCGCACCAAGGCCCAGGAGAACGGTAACCCGATTGAAGCGTTCCGCGCCCTGATTCACAACGACCAGCTCATGTGGACCGCTTTGTCTTATGTGTTCTACGCCGTCGCCAACGTGGCCACCGGTGGCGTGATGGTCTACCTGTTCAAATACGTGATTGGTCGCATGGACCTTTTCCCGGTCACCGGCGTCATCCCTATTGCGTGCGGTCTGATTATGTCGGTACTGTTCCCGGTCATCACTAGGTGGGTGCCCCGCCGTTATCTGTTCCTCATCGGCATGTCCGTGATGGTCGTGGCCTACCTGCTGCTGATTGTCGCCTCCACGAATATACCGCTGCTGCTGGTGGCACTAGTGCTGTTCTACCTGCCGCAGACCCAGATTCAGATGACCGTGATCGTGTGCCTTGAGGACTCCATTGAATACGGCCAGCTGAAAACAGGCAAACGCAACGAAGCCGTGACGCTGTCCGTGCGTCCGATGCTCGACAAGATCGCCGGCGCATTCTCCAACGGCTTCGTCGGCTTCGTGGCCGTGGCCGCCGGCATGATCGGTTCCGCCACCGCCGCCGACATGACGGCCAAGGACATCACCATCTTCAAGACCTTCGCCTTCATGATTCCGCTGGTGTGCATTGTGCTTGGCCTGATTGTGTTCGCGATTTTCGTGAAGATCGACGAAAAGGCCCATGCGCGTCTGGTCGCCAAGCTCACTGAGAATCTTGCGACGGCTGGCGATGGTGGTGGTAACGACGATGGTGTTGGTGTTGGTGTTGGTGTTGGTGTTGGTGACAATGGTGAGCATAATGGTGGCCACGCCAGCATCGCGTCGGAAGATTCCGCATTGGCGGAATATGGTCCCGAACTCGCCAAGCGGGTGTTGCTCGGCAAATAGTGTTGCTGTGCGAATGAGCTGTTTCATGGGGTGGTGATTGGCCCATGGGGCGGTGAATTCCTCATGGGGCGGTGGCTGAAAATGGCTTTATTCTGCGGAAGGTAAAATTTTACCGACCGCCCCATGGGCAAGTTACCGCCCCATGGGATTTTCGCCGCCCCATGGATGTACGGGTAAAGGCGGCCGAATTGCCTCGTGCCGCCCCCGTGGATATGCAAGTTAAAGAGCATCGGCAGCATGACTGAATGCACATAGAGCGTCCCCCGCATGGTTGTGCCACGTTCCATGGCGGGGTCGCCGTGGTGACTGTCGCCAGTACACGCCATGCCACGCGAGCACGTTGTTGCCGGTGTTCCATGGCGGAAACGTCGTGGGCATACACCTTGGATGATGGCGACGACGATTCCAACACAGTACCCAGTAAAGTAACCGCCGATAACCTCAAGAAATACGACATCAGCCCGCAAGGCCAGGCCGATGAGATTCGCATGGTCGCCGAGGCCGTGAACAATATCGGCGACAACGATGGCGATGGCGATAAGACCAACGGTGCGAATGGCAACAAGGCTACTGGCGTGCTGAGCAAGACCGGTAGCGCGGTGACTGCCGTGGGTCTTGCGGTCGTCGTTCTCGGTGCAGCCGGCGGGGTCTCGTTTGCTTTGCGTCGTAAGCGCTCCTGATAAGGACTGACTCGGCATTATGATGCGGTTGCCAGTTGCTGGCTGTCGGCTGTCGTCTGCCAGATGCGGCTGTCTCGGCGTAGCGATGCGATTCTGTCCCGGTTTGCGCATCAATCGATTGATGTTAATACCGGGACAGAAATCATTGTCCTGGTTTGAAAAAACGGGCGTTTTTCGCGTACCGGGACAATTCTCGTTGCCCCGATACGAGCGTCAATCGTTTTATGTGCGAACCGGGACAACATGTCGATCTCGGGATTGACGGTATTCCGCCGATTCTGCTTGTCGGGGTATGTGGACTTTGAAAATTGGTTTGTCCCGGTTCTCAAAAATGGGCCGAAATTGCGTACCGGGACAACGATTTCTGTCCCGGTAGAAACGTCAATCGATTGACGTTTTCACCGGGACAAATTCGTGCCCAGAGGAGGGGAAGAGGGGCTCCGCAATGGCGCTGGGCATCATTGTGGTTGGAGGCAAATTCGCGTCCGGGAACAATGGGACGAGGCCCCGGTCGCAGGAGTAGAGCGTGATGTTGTCATGATTATGACCGGCTTTCCCACATGGAAGGCCGGTCATAATCATGCCGTTTACCCGCACGCTCCCTGCACACCGGCCGCACATCACCCACATAACCGTGTACAGTGGCGTGTAGTCGCAGCAATAAAGGAGCATCGCACATCATGACCAACGGACACATCAACCCCGCCAACGTGCCGGACATCGCCTTGAAAGACGGTCATTCCATTCCGCAAGTCGGTCTCGGCGTGCTACGTATCGACGACGAGGGCGTGGTCCCCGTCGTCGAATCCGCGTTGGAAGCCGGCTACCGCCATATCGATGGTGCGGCCGGCTACAACAACGAGGCCGGCGTGGGTCGTGCGCTCGCCGCTTCCGGATACAACAAGGGCACCAAGCGCGAGACCCTGTGGGTCACCACCAAGCTGCGCGACTCCCAGCAGGGCTACGATTCCGCGCTCAAAGCTTTCGACAACTCGCTGAAACTCCTCCAGCTCGATTACGTGGACATGTACATGATCCATTGGCCCACGCCGTTCGACTGGCGCAGCACCGACACCTGGAAGGCGTTCGTCAAGCTGCGCGACGAAGGCATGGCCCGCACGCTCGGCGTATGCAACTTCATGCCCGCCGATCTGAAGCGTCTGCACGAGGAGACCGGCGCATGGCCGGCCGTCAATCAGATTGAGCTGCACCCCACGTGGCAGCAGCGCGAAGTGGTGGCGTTCTGCAAGGAGCACGGCATCGCCGTGGAGGCCTACTCGCCGATGGCGCGTGGCGCCGACCTCAACGCCGGCGACGGCACCATCGAGAAGATCGCCGCCGCCCATGAGGTCAGCCCGGCCCAGGTGATTCTGCGGTGGCACATCGAAAACGGCACGATCATCATCCCCAAGTCCGTGCATGCTGACCGCCAGAAGGAGAATCTCAACCTGTTCGGCTTCGCCCTGACCGCCGATGAACACGCTGCCATCGACGCCCTCGACGGCCCCACCCGCGCCGGCCACGACCCCCTCACCTTCACCTATGCGTGATTGATGGCACGTCGTAACGCCCACTTCCGCCGTCGTTTCAACGCCTCTGGACCGCTGGAGCGCGTGCTGATTCTCATCGTTCTCGCCGTAGCAATCGGCGTGACCATCGGCCTGTTACTGCCGCAGGTCAGCTCCGACGTGGCCAAAATCACCGGTGGCTACACTGCCACCGGTTCAGCCGCCGACACTTTGAACGCGCTCGCCGTAGACGACAACCAAAGCTCCTCCGGCTACGACCGCGATTCCTTCGGTTTCCGCACCACCGACGTCGACGGCAATGGCTGCGACGTACGCGACGACGTGCTCGCCCGTGATCTCACGGACATCACCTACAAATACGCCGGTTCCTGTGTGGTCGAGTCCGGCACACTGGCCGATCCGTACACCGCTCAGACCATCCATTTTGTACGTGGCCGCGCCACCAGCGCCAAAGTGCAGATCGACCATGTGGTGGCCCTTGAAAACGCTTGGCAATCCGGTGCGCACGACTGGTCCACTGCCAAACGCCATGAATTCGGCAATGACCCCTACAACCTGCTGGCCGTCGATGGCCCGGCCAATCAGGAGAAGGGTTCGGCTTCCGCCGCCTACTGGCTACCCACCAACGCCGACTACCGTTGCGACTACGTGGCCCGCCAGATTGGCGTCAAAGACAAGTACCAGCTCACCGTCACCTCCCAAGAAAAGGACGCCATGCTCGCCGTCCTCCACGCCTGCCCGGGCCAGGCCGTGCCCGCAGACGAATAGGGGCTACCGTTCAGGATTGTTGAGCATAGGTGCCTGCCCCTCGTCATAAGCGCGCAGGAGCCGTCGGAGCAAAAATGTGGTGAAGTATGGTGCGGTGAACACGTGTTCGCTGCTACCGATATTGCCGGCGGATAGTTTCACGCCGAACTGAATTTCCGGATAAGAATCCGAAGCGATTAGCGTCCGCATGGATTTGACGGTGCCTTTTTTCGATTTCACCTCCACCGGCACCAGCCATTCGCGCGTGCGGACGAAGAAATCCTGTTCCAGTGTGGAATCCTCTTTTTTGTAGTAGTACAGGTCATAGCCGGATTTCCGTAGCGCTTCAGAGACGATGCTCTCGTACATAGCACCCTTATAGACACCAAGATTACGATTGGCCCGCAGATCATCACTGGCCTCGTCGTCAAGCATCGCTACGAACAGACCGGTATCGCCGAAATATATCTTGAACTTGTTTTCGTCATAATTGCCTTTCAACGGCAGTTCAGGATAGGACATACATCGGCAGATATTCACCATTCCCGAGGTTTCAAGCCATTCCACGCATCCTCGATAGTCTTTGAAACGCGCTCCGCTGGCAACCTTGCTGATTTGGAACTTCTTGTTTTCCTTGGCAAGTTGCACGGGAATATGGTTGAACACGTTGAGAATTCGTGCCTGATCGAGTCCTTGCGCGTATTTGCGGATATCCTCCTGGTAGTCCAAAATAAGCTGGCGCTGCAATTGCAGTGTTCCTTCGAACGTGCCAGTGCGTATATGGGAGGCGACAACCGCAGGCATGCCGCCAAGCACGCAGTAATCCATAAATGCCGTGGAGAAGACGTTCATTTCCACTTCAGAGAATGGCGTAGCATCACACAGGTGGGTGAACATGCTTTCGATGACGGCCTCATCGTATCCGCGAGCCCACAGAAATTCCTCGAAGTCCAACGATCGCATTTCGTAGTCGGTCTTATATCCCACGCTATTGCTTTCGATTTGCTTATAGCTGATGCCCAACATTGAACCGCTGCAAATCACATCATATTTGCCGTCGATTTTAAAGAACTTCAGTGCAGTGACGATATCAGGATGGGCCTGGATTTCGTCGAAAAAGATGAGCGTATCGCCCGGAATGAACTTTTTGGCTGGGTCGATCAGGGAAATATTGCGGACGATGGTATCCGCGCCGTAACCGTCCGCAGTGATTGCGCGATATTTCGGTTCCTCAACGAAGTTGATTTCCACTACCGAACGGTAGTTGTGTGCGGCAAAGTAATCGATAGTCTCTGTCTTGCCTACTTGACGAGGGCCCTTGATGATTAGTGGGGAGCGATTCGGGTCGGATTTCCATGCATTGAGATAGGTATCGGCTTTGCGTTTGAGATACATGAGGAGCCCCTTTCCGAATTACTGCTATATCAATGATTTTTACACTTTCATGAGCGAGTTTTCTACCGTCTGGCACATTTCATGAGCGAGTTTTCTAGTAATTTCCTCATTTCATGAGCGAGTTTTCGGCGGTTTGTCACATTTCATGAGCGAGATGGCGGGGAATGCCAGCTGCCAGTCCGCCAGTCATCCATCAATCGTCCGCAGATTGTCCGTCTGTTGACGCGGGAAACATGCCCGCGCTATAACTGAGCCCGGTATGAAGGGAGAAGGGAATAGGAACAGACGATATGGCAGTAACACACACCGCAGCAGATGCCATTGCGGCAACCACTATGACGAACGCCGTGGCAGACATCGAACAGGAAACACCGGAAATCGAGAAGGAACGCCAGCTTGCCGGAGTCGGAGCCGGAGCTGGAACCGTGGCAAACGGCAAGAAAAAGCCGCATGACCATACGCTGGCCAGCATCCTCGGCCCCGCGTTCGTGGCGGCCGTGGCCTACGTCGATCCTGGCAACGTGGCAGCCAACATCACCTCCGGCGCGCGATATGGCTACCTGTTGGTGTGGGTGCTGGTGCTCGCCAACGCCATGAGCGTGCTCATCCAGTATCAGTCCGCCAAACTCGGCATCGTAACCAACAAATCCCTGCCGGAACTGCTGGGTGAACGTATGAGCGATGCCGGCCGCTTCATGTTCTTTATGCAGGCCGAGGTCATCGCCATCGCCACCGATCTGGCCGAGGTGATCGGCGGTGCCATCGCCCTGAACCTGCTGTTCGGATTGCCGCTGTTCATCGGCGGTCTGGTGATCGGCGCAATCTCCACGGTGATGCTGTGGTTCCAAGGTGGCAAGACGCAAACCACGTTCGAGCGCATCATCATCGTGATGCTGCTGATTATCACATTCGGCTTCATCGCAGGCCTGTTCGTGGACCCGCCGAGCCCCGGCGAAGTGGTCAAGGGCATGATTCCACGCTTCCAAGGCACCGACTCGGTGCTGATGGCCGCCTCGATTCTGGGCGCCACCGTGATGCCGCACGCCATCTACCTGCACTCCACGCTGGTGAACGACCATTACGCAGGCGGCGAAAAGCCGTCGATCAAAACGCAGCTGAAAGGCTCGAAAATCGATGTGGTCTGGGCGCTGTTGCTGGCCGGCACCGTGAATCTGGCGATGCTGGTGCTCGCCGCCAACTCGCTGCACGGCATGTCTGGCACGGATTCCATCGACGGCGCACAGCGGGCGATCGCGCAGGTGCTTGGCCCGGTGATCGGCACGATCTTCTCCATCGGCCTGCTGGCTTCGTCGCTGAGCTCCACATCGGTCGGCACGTATGCCGGCTCGGAAATCATGCACGGTCTGCTGCACGTTAACGCCCCGATGTGGGCCTGCCGCGTGGTCACGCTGGTGCCGGCACTGATTGTGCTGTGGTTCGCCAAGGACCCGACTCAGGCGCTGGTCATCGGCCAGGTGGTGCTTTCCATCGGCATCCCGTTCGCCGTGATTCCGCTGATGCGATACACGCATAACAAGGAACTCATGGGCAAGTGGGCTGATGGAACCGTCAAGCACGTGATTTTTATGATTGTGGTGGCACTGATTGTGGCGCTCAACGTGCTGCTGATTGTCCTGACGCTGATGGGCAGGGCGCAATAGACTCCAGCTGAAATCCTGCGATAGCACAACATAATAAGAAGCCCCGGTTCCAACACCGGGGCTTCTCATTATGTTGAGAATGGTTGAATCTGCCGTCAGTTCGCAGCCATACGCCGCGCACGCCGTTCGCGCAGCGCGCGCAAGGAAATAATATCTCGCGTACGACCGGCACCGTCGCCCTTGACGCCGAAGAACACCATCAACACCATTGCCAGACAGATTATTGCGGAGATTCGCAGCGCCCATTGAATGCCGAAAATCGAAGCGGCGACGGCGGAGGCGCCGCCCTGCTTATGCAAAGCGGCAAACGTTTCCATCAGAATCACCAACACAGGTGCGCCCACAGCGCCCGCAATCTGACGCGCGGTATTCGTCACCGATGATCCGGCGGACACTTCGCTCGGCCCGTTCAGGCAATTCAGGGACCACGTGGTAATCGGCATCAGCAGGAAACCCATGCCGATCTGACGGATGAACTGGCAGATCGATACCCACCAGATCCACGTATCCATCGCCACCAGCGACATGCCCAAGGTGCCAAGGGTCAACACAATCGAACCGAACAAAGCCACCGGGCGCGCGCCGAACCGATCCATCGCGCGGCCGCCGAAGAACTGGGAGACGCACTGGCCGATAGCGCCCGGCAGCATGATCAGACCGCTCATCGTGGCCGAATAGCCGCGGTCAGTCTGGATGTAGAGCGGCATGATGACCAAAATCGAACTGAAGGCGAAAAATGCCAGCGACGCGGTAATGGTGCCGACGGTGAACGAACGGTTCTTCAGCACTTCCAAGTCCAGCAGCGGCGGCTGGGGGAGTGCCGACTTGTCCTTGGCTACGGCCTCGCGATACCGATTGCCGGCGCGCAGGTTACGCAGCGCGAACCAGACAATGCCGACCAGTCCCACAACCATGGGCCCCCACGTGACCGGTGCCGCGAATCCATAGGTCTCTGAATTGGTGAAGCCGAACATAAGCCCGCCAAAGCCGATCACCGACAGGCATGCCGAGAAGAAGTCCGCGCGGGCCGAAGGGTCGTGTGAACCGAAATTATGCAGTCCGAACATGGCCGCCAGCAGCGAGATTACGCCAATGATGGTCATGGTCAGGAAGATCGAGCGCCAGCCGTTGGCATCGGTCTGCCAGCCGCCCAAGGTGGGGCCGATGGCTGGCGCCACGCTCATGGCCATGCCCACCGTGCCCATGGCAAACCCGCGGCGAGACAGCGGGTAAATGGAGAACACGGTGATTTGCAGCACCGGCCACATCACGCCTGTGCCGCCAGCTTCGAGCACGCGCCCGACCAGCACCCATACGAAGTTTGGCCCCAACCATGCCAGCACGGAGCCGAGTGTGAACACCGCCATCGAGCAGATGACGATCTGGCGGGTGGAGAAGCGTCGGGTCAGAAACGCGGTCAGCGGCACCATCACGCCCATGACCAGCTGGAACACGGAGGTGAGCCACTGCCCGGTGGTCACGGAGATGTGGAATTCGGAAACGATAATCGGCAGCGCGGAACTCAGCTGCAACTGCGTGAAGTTGCCCACGAAGGTGATGAAGGTCAATATCGCGATGGAGATGAACGCCGCCCGGCTGAGTTTGCCGTCTACATATGATTCCTCGCGGCTCAGCACCCGCTGCAGTTCGCCGCGATGATTCTTGATTCCCTGAGCTCCGTTCATTCCACTCACGTGCATACTCCACTCTCGCTGATCGACCGCAACAACGCATCAGACGGTCTCTCAAGCAACCCCAATACGCGGCAGATTCTAGTGGTGGTTGCAACACCTGAGGTTTGAGCGGCCTTCCATGGTC